>JAAUXT010148167.1_pt1 | contig 15967 bp, 21 predicted proteins | sample 7278171 | NCBI WGS metagenome assembly JAAUXT01 (sample SAMN14350112, study PRJNA611818) | marine sediment metagenome | isolation source: surface marine sediment (1.8m) | place: French Polynesia: Moorea | collected 2018-08 | reverse complement strand
TTTCTTGCAACTATATGTGCCCTTGGAACACTGTATGCCCTTGGAACACTCATTCTTGCCCTTGGAATGCTTCATCGGCCAATATTTGGTTGCGCGCAACATCTAGTTTTGTTTTTTTTTTTTTTTCGCGGCAACTAGAAGAAAGTGCCTGGCATGTCGAGTGGAGTGTACTGATGGCGTCGATGTATTGGTGAATTGCAGATAAAGCTTGACTTGGATGAGTATTTGGAAGGTGCCCGTCGATCTGGAGATATCCGACTGGTGTACAGCAACAACAGGATCACGTGTGGAGTGTGTCACGCATCGCGTCAGTCTTCTCTCAAGGTAAAAATCGGAGATTTGTAACTGGGCGAACCCTCAGCAATTCGCATCACCAATCAGTCGTCAATCTCACAGCTTGATCGCATCATTCAGTGCCCATTTTTACAGGACTTCAAACTTCACGTGAGAAGCCACGCTGGAGACTCCAGTTACTACCCGCCGAAGCCGTATGTTCCTCCTCAGGCGAGGCGGCCTGAGCCGCTGGCGACGCTCGCGCCACGGCCGAGCCGCCCCGCCGCGCCGAACCCCAGCTCTCGCTACGAGTCGTTGATGCCGTCAGACTTCATGAGCGGCACACCCCGTGGTCAGGGACAACAGCGCTCCGGCTTCAGTTACGACGAACTGATGCGGGGTTCCCCGAGAGATCGCAACGGTACCGGTACGTCAATAATTTGTAGCTACCAGTGTGCGTTTTTGCGTTGTGTTTTTTTTTTTTTTCTTTTTGACGGCAACGATATGGAATGTCGCTTGCACAACCAACTCGCTCATGCTCGTCGACTGCGGTTTCACGACGCTTTTCCGGGACTTGTGTACGTGTTGCAGTGTGAGCCAAGAACAAAACAATTGCACCAGACACTTCTCGGCAGGTGGTGGTTTTGAGAGCGTGGGCTCGTCTCGCTATGGTGGCGGCGGCCCAGCCGCGGCAGCCAGGTCGGGCTTCGGCATGTCAAGATCCCTACAGGGACGCGGCAGGTTCGGCGGCAGACGCTCTCGATCTCCCGACGAAGACGAGGAGATGAGGTGAGTGTTGTCCACTTGAAAGATTTCGTCTCTCAGATTGACGAGAATAAAGCATTTTCTTTTGTGGCCCGTGTGTTCTGTGGCCCGTGTTTTAGTGGCTGTTGAGAATTGCTAAACTGGACCCAAGTGACCCAGCGTATCTCCAGAACATCAACTTGAACATGAGTAAAAGGCAGAGTGGCGAAACACATATAATGCCAGCCATTGATTGAAACAAGCACTGAAAGTTTTTGACTGATTGTTGAACAGATCTTACATCAAACGACGAAGGCGGCGTTCGGGCTCGTACGACGATGAAGAACGAGAGCGCATGCGGAAAGCGCTGTACGGCGGCGGAGCGTCGCGATACGATACCGAGATGCAGAAGCCCCGCTCGTTCGAGGCACAGACCGCCTTCATGGAGTCCATGTTCCCAGATCACGGCACCCGCAGGGACAGCCCCAGACGGAAGGAACCTGAATCGATTGTGATGGCCAAGAGGAGGAAGGAGAGCGGAGACTGGTTCGGTCAGGACACTTCTTGGATGGAAGACCTGTCAATGGGAAGAGCTGAAAACAAAGCCGGCAACAAGAGAGGCGGCAGAGACCCTCCGAGTGTCCTTGATATGCAGTTGGGTAAGTGGAGTCCAGCCTTTGTGTTGTTTATGCAATTTGATTTTCTCTGAGCAATTCCGCTGATATCGTTCTGAAAAAACTTTTTGTTGAATACCAGGTGAGGAAGATATGAACATGGCGAACGCAGCTGCGATGTACGCGCGACAGCGCATGATGGGCGGCATGGCTCAGGGGCAGTTCGGCGGGGGCGGCAACTTTGGATCATTTGGCGGTGGGGGCAACTTTGGACAGTTCGGAGGTGGTGGCGGCGGCGGTGGAATGGGAGGATTTGGCGGAGGTGAGCTTTTGCAGGGTGGCTTCATCGTCGACTTTTGTGCTGTTTTGTAGTGATTATTTATTTCCATTCCACGAGTTCGTCGAAAGTGCGTGCACCACGAATGACAAATTCCTTGTGTCCTTGTCTTCAGGCGGTGGAATGTATCCACAGCTGATGGGTATGATGCGAGGAGACTTCAGTGGAGCACCGACGAGGAGAATGGGCATGGGGAGCGGTCCCATGGGCGCAATGGGCGGCGGTGGCCTGGGCGGAAGCGGATTCGGAGGCATGTCGGGCAATTTCGGTCCTGGCATGATGGTGCTGGGTGGCGCCAGACAGATGCCCAGGGCCGCCAGGACCCCGAAGATGCCTGACGCTCCGATCAAACTGGAGCTGCGCCCAGGATTCATCACGGACATCACTCTGGCGGAAGAAGCTTCGCTCGCCGATTCTGGGGAAACTCCAGAGCCGTCGGTCACGGTGGAAAAAACCCTGGACCCACTCGAGGAGGAAGACCCTATCAATGCGAAGTACTGGAAGGGCATGCCTCCGAAACAGGAGAAGAAAAAAGGTTTGTGACTTGAGAACTTGGGGTTAACTTGGTCCTTCATTGACAAAATCGTTTCTGAAGTGGCGTGTTTCATTTTTTTCACGCAGCATCAAAGAAGCTCATCGAATCGATCCTGCCACAGTTGCGTGAGAAGAAACCAGACCCTTACCCCATCCCATCAACATACGACGTGAGTTCAGATTATCAGCTGCGAGCTACTGTTGGTTTGCCCCTGTGCCCATGCGTGTCCTTGGCACCTGTGAACGCAGCCAGTGGTGCGCGGCTGATGTTCTACTTCGAAGTCTAGTTGCGGTGGTGAACCACATACAGCTATACAGTGTGTGAGAATTTCCTCACGACGAAGAACATCTCTTGTGCTGACAAGACTGACCTGATACCAGCAGCTTTTCGTGCACATCTAACTGGCTGAAGGTGCCAACATTCGTCAGCAACACTTGCCGCGTTTTTTTTCCAGTTTGAGCTGAAGGGGAAGGACCTGAAGATGAGTGCCGGCATGTTGCTCAACAAGGTGCAAACGTTGACGTCAGACGCACTGCGTTCTGCGCTCTGTGCAATCGGTCAGGACGTTGAGCTGGAAGTCATTGTGAGTAACAACCTGAATTCTAAGTTGGTGAGAAATGAAAATTGCACGAACAGCGAAACTGAATCATTCGTGTCATTTCAGAAACAAGTCCACGAGCAGCACAAGGCTTTCGTGGAGGGTTTGAGGAAGGACAAGTATTGGCTGTACAAGGCGCAGCACGAGAACGAAGCGAACGTTGTCAGGCTCTTCGTCAAGGTAAGTCTGTATTTCAATATCTCGGGACACAAGAAACATTGGACCATAATACCGTGGTGTCACGCTGGGGGACGGTGAATCACATGCGTTCTTGATTGCATTTCAGACGTTGTGCGAACACATTACCAGCGACGAGTACAAGATCCAAGAGTGCAGTGCGGAGGACGGAATGGACATCCTCAAAATCATCATGGACAAAGACGAAGGAAGTTTGTCCGTAAGTTGTGAACTGGTATCGGGAAAGACATGTGCTTGCCTGAACTGTGCACCTTTGGACCTCGGTGGAAAAAAAGAAACATTTGGAGAACCTGCGTCATACTAAGTTTCCTATTTTCAGGAGGATGCGAAGCTGGACAAGATGGAGCAGCTGTTCGGCGCTGTGCTCAAGCAGAAGGAGACGAGCGGCGCGGACGAGGCCTTCTGGACCCGGCGCCTCACGCTGCTGCGCGAAAACTGCGGCTTCACCGACGAGGCGCACCTCAACTACATCAACAAGCGCCTCAACCAGCTGCAGGTGCGACCTCCCGATCTTTGCTTGTTTCACGAGCATTGTCAGTTTCGCAGAGTGCCACTTGTCTCACCCAAGAGCAGCTTCGGTGATTCGGAGCGCAAGATTTGCACTCTATTCGTGCGTTATGTTGTTCACTAGGAAATGGTTGTGAAGCGAAAGAAGGAGATCCCCAGCCCGACCGAGGTTCAAACCATGGAGCTGAACGTCATCTACTCGATGGCGGCGGAGAAGATGCGTCAGGGCAGCAGCATCGACGTCATCGACGCCAGACTGGACATGCGGCCCCGCAACAAGCCGAGCGATCTTCGTCGCAAAAAGTCTGAAAGGTACGCGATGCATTTCACGATTTCGACCCTTGGCACGTTGACGACTTACCAAGCAACGATTGATTTTGCGTGGTACTTTTGCAGAATGGAGGCCCATCAGGAAGAAGTGAAGCTGAAAGCGGAGATTTGGAATCTAGAACGTCAGGCGGAAGACGGAACCGAAGAAGAGGAAGAAGAGACGGAAGAAACACCAAAGATCAAAGAAGAAAAGAAGGACGAAATAACGGAAAATGGAAAGGACGAAGAAGATGCTGGTGAGGCTGTTGACAGTGAACTTTTTTTTTCTGCACCACCGACGAGTTTTTACACAGGCGCACCCTTTGGAGCGAGCTTCGGAAATGCACTGGCAATTACTGGGGGTGGGGTTGGACCTGCCTTTGCTTTTGACCTCTTCTCCCCTCTCCACCTGGATAGAATTTTGACCAAAGTCGCGGGAGGTAGTGCCCACCCAAATTGAGTGGGTTCCAGAGGGGTAGGCCCTGTCCAAAATCTAGGTAGGCCTTGACACCCTGCTCTCCTGTTGGGGAGGGTCCACCTTGTGGCAAGAATTTCAAGGTGGGTCTGACCCAGAGCTCACCTCAAAAATTGTCCAAGCCCCGGGACGAGCCCGAGTTCAAAAATCTCTGCTGTCGTGTGTTGTCCTGGATTCGAACTGTTTCAGATATTCGCTCGACGTGCTTGTGTCACGAAATTCTTGTCCACCCGAATCCCATGCAAAATCTCAGTAACGCATTTTCTTGCAGAGGAAGCCAAGTCAAAGAAAGATGACGAAGAGAAAGAAAAGTCTGAAATTGAAGAGAAGAAACCTGAGAAAGAGGTTGAGAAACTGCATCCCCTGATCGACGAACATCCAATAGGTACGTGAATCTTCATCGTCCCCGGCTCAGCTGTCGAGGCAGTCGAACTATGGAGCCATAAACAGCACTTGCCGCTATCTTTCTAGAAATTTCGAAGGAGAGCAGGCGTCTGTGGAAATTCCTGCCCAAGATACCAGTGGATGGACCCGACAGTTTGGACGAGTCGAAGGAGCTGTTGGAATTTTTGTACGAGAATTCGCCGGAAGATCTGTATGTCAGAGAAATGCTGTCTAATTTCTCGTGGAAGAAACAGGTGGGGTATTTTTTGCGCTGGTGTCTCCCAACAGGTCGATTTCTCTGCTGCGTAACGAATCCTCAGTCTCAGTTCACAATTTCTTTCAGGTCGCGGCAATCGAGAGCGTAACGGAAGTCGCAGGGATGAGATACGTTTGCAAGGATTGTGGATCTGGATGGTTTTCGTTTGAAAACTGTCTCACACACAGCTTGAATTGCAAGCAGGCATGTCCTTTTGTTTTCGTGTTTTGAATGAAATTTGTCGTTCTTGACACAGGCGGGTAGTCAAAGGTGATGGACATTGAACAGCTTGCGGATGTCACCAAAAACACACACATCCGAATGTGAAGGACAAAATTTCTTGTTGGTACTGCGCTGCCATCGCGCGCGCAAACAAAACGTAGTGACAACAAAGAGGATGATTATGATCAGCGTTGGCTTCTGCTTTGCAGGAATTTGCTTTGATTTGCCCAATGTGTCCCGAACCACACATCATGGAGGCCAGGAAAATGTGGAGCTACATCCAACATATCAAAAAGCACTTGGACGATTTGGAGAAGTTTGTCGAAAAAGTGGAAAAAGAAGAAGCCGAAAAGAAAAAAGCTGAAGAGGAGGCGAAGGCTCTCGCTGAGAAGCAAAAGAAAGAAGAGGAAGAGGCGAAAAAGAAAGCTGAAGAAGCTGCTAAAAAGAAAGCCGAGAAGGGGGAAGAAGCAGACGATGAAGTGAAAGAGGAAGAAACGAGTGAAGAGAAAATGGAAGAAGGTGAGACAAAACAAGATAGCGAGGTTGCTCTCCATTTTGCCCAAGATTCTGATGAAGACGCGCTATTCTGCAGCGTGTCGGTTTCTCTTCCCAATCACTTGGTATCCATCGACACGTCCGTGCAAGGAACTGGTCTCGACTGGGTAGGAACTTGTGGCTTGCCGGCTTGCCCAGCTGTTTGTCATCGTGGACGTTCAACGAACATTTGTGCTTTTCTTGCTTGTTGCGTCGATAGCAGTGCGCATGCCACCTCAAAATCAGTTGGTACGATCTGTGACGTGACCCGTCAGATTGTTCACCCACACCTGCTTGCTTTCCAGGAAAGAAAGAAGAGCCGAGTGAAGACAAGAAAGACGACTCAAAAGCAGAAGACGTGGAAGAAGAGAAGAAAGACGAATCGAAAGAAGAGAAGAAAGACGAAGAAAAGGCGACGGAAGCTGAAGAAAAGGAAATGGAGGTTGAAGAAGTCAAAGAAGATGAAGAAGAAGAAGAGGATGAGGTATTGGCAAACCCTTTGCGTTTTGCCAAATGCGCATTGCCAGCTTGTGATGCGTGGGAAGGTCACACTTGTTCGTTGCTTTTTCCAGGATTTTGACTTGCCACCAATGTTTGCCTCTCTTCGCAAATCAGCCATCGCAATTCTGAAGGACGTTCAGCACATGCGCCTCGTTGAACTTGAAGCTTTGTTGACCGCTCTCCAGAATACGCTGACCCCAAAAGTAATGGTAAGGTTTGCGTTTCTGTGAACCGTTTGTTGTGAACCGTTTCTCTGACATTTTTTCTCCGGTGGTGCTGCGAAACAAATGTCTACATCTGCTGTTGTAGAGTGAGGTATCCGAACTGATGGAGCAAGAAGTCAAGAAGGAATGCGAGAAGCCATCTTCCACGAAACTCAATCAGTACAGCGACACTGGCAACCGCTGTCGCATGTACATAAAGGTACGAAATATCGTGTGTACTGTCGTTGACGCAGGATGAAAATATCTGTCCTTGCGATTCACTCGATAACGGTCTCGCACGCGTGTTTCATCAGGTGGCATGTCGCTACATCAAAAAGCTGCGTCCAGGTGACGAGGAGAAGATCAGCGAGCAGCCGGACATCGAGGACGAACCCGAGGAGGAGGAGGAGGAGGAAGAAGTGGTCGAGGACGAACCCGAGGAGGAGGAGGAGGAAGAAGAAGTGGTCGAGGACGAACCTGAAAAGGAGCAGGAAACAAAGGACGAGAAAACCGAGGTTGGTCCTCACTGTTTGTTGTTTTCTATTTTTCACAAGATTTGTTGGACCCCGGCATTCAAGGGAGGTCCCGAGTTTGAAGTTTTGTACGATTTCCAGGAGAAGGAAACAATGGAAGTGGAGGAGAGCAAAGAGAAGAAAGATGACGTGGATGAAGAAGCCAAAGACAAAGAGACTGATGTTGATGAAGAGGGCAAAACGAAAGACGAAAAAGAGAGCAAGAAGGAATCAAAAGAAAGCAAGGAAGAAACAAAAGACAGTGATGAAAGCAAGAAAAAGGAGGAAGAGGAAATGGAAGAGGACGACGAAGAAGAAGACATAGAAGTAAACGATGAGGAAATTCCCGCTTTCAAGGTGCGTGCAGAAAATACGAAGAAAAAATTGTCAGCACTGAGTGAAAACTGTTCGCTCGTGCTTCCAGAAGTTGGATTGCTCACTACATTCGCATTTATTTTAGAGGTTTTTGCGCATTGCAGACCGAACGCGAGTTCTACGCCATGAAGGATCTCGCTCAAAAAGACAAGGATCTCATGGCATCGATGAACACGTATCAGATGGACATGACGCTGCAGAAGTACAGCGTCTACTTGCACCACGATGACCTGGTAACGTGCTCGAAAAATAAATATGTTGTCTCCTTGAGGTTTGAATAGAAACGCAAAACGTGCTTTTGATCACAGTGAACGAATTGATGGTTGGTTCTGTTCTTTTGGTCAACAGCGCAACATTGCCTCTGTGATGAGAATGGAAGTTCTCAAGGAAAAGGCGAAAGGAATTAGTGATCCACTGTACCAACTGAAAATCAGCCTGAAGGTGAGTGCAGTTTGCCAAAGTTTCAAGAACAATGTGTTGTACATTTGGCTGTGGATTGTCGAGCTTTGTGGTGTTTCTGTTAACGACAACCATATCCTTCATATTTTGTCTTTTAGTTGACGTTGGATTACATCTTGGACTTGCTGCCAAACCCACGCGAAGGTTTTGAGCACTACAGAGAGCTCCTGAATCCAGACCTGAAGCTGCCGGTATGTGCAGATGTTTCTCGTCGATCAAAAGTGCATTTCGTGTTGTGCCAAAGGTTCTTTCAAAACTTTGTCTTTTTGTGTTTCATTGACAGATGAAGGAATATCTTCCCAAAGTAAAGAAATTCTTCGCTTGTGAATTCCGGCACATGGATGTATCCAAGCACTCGCACAGGTTTTGGATGGCACGTGTGCATTCTGTCCGCCTCGCAATGAAGCTCACCGAGACCAAGAGACTCAAACACCGGATCTTTGTCTCAAAGAGGCGAAACTTCGTGAGTATCTTCACACTGAACGAATATCTGACACCGTTTGGGAGGTGTGAAACGTTGACAAACAAGTTGATTGCGCGTGTCATTTCAGCTCCAGGAGGAGAAGCTGTTTGAGCTGGATCGCAACTTGACGGAGATGGAGGCTGTTCGCATTCAGCTCGAAGCGCATCGCGAACTCGTCGTGGGGATCCACAAGGGACTCGAGAAATTGAGTGCCAAGCTGAACATGTCCGAGAAAGACAAACTTACTGACGAAGCAGAGGTAAGGATTGTTGAGATACTGCGACGCTCCAGGAAATTTTGGGTGACGGTATCGTATCGTTATCATCACACTCGTGCGCACCTGATTTGCCCAAGTTTGTTGTATTGAGCTCCTGCGTTTCCTGAAAACTGGAGAAGAGACGCCCTCATTTTTGGGGCAAAAGGCGCGTCTTGTACACGGGCCTAAATGGAATCGTAAAACCCACAACATTGACAGATGTTCCGGTGTTTCAGCTGAGTGCCTTTGGTACGGAAAAGGAGGAGTTTCGGGCCGACATGCAGCAGTACGAAGACGCGCTGTGTGACCAGGACAAACAGGTGCCCAAGCCGGATGCCGAGCTGACGGAGCAGGATCGGGTGACGCTGAGCAACAAGCACGGTATCTGGTGGCGCGGGCTTTTGCACGACCCCATCCCACAAAACGTGCAGCGCATCCCGATCAATGGCCAAGTCGCTATGTTTCACAAATTGCTGCGGGACATCCCGACGCCGTGGCTCTCCTTCACCGCGATCGCCAGCAGGGCGAACAAGAAGGATATCAGCAAGTGGCTGGACGACATGGAGAAGACGACGGACGGCTACTACCTGTGCAGCAAGTGCGGCTTCGGCTTCCGTCGCATGACGACCTGCATGTTCCACATGCTGCTGTGCGGCAAGTCGGGCTGGACGTTCTGCCCGCTCTGCAAGGTGGACCTGCAGACGGAGAGCATGTACTGGTTCGACCGCCACCTCGAGCGACACGTGCGGCACGCAGCGCAAGCTTTCGCGCAGTGCGGCCAGTCGGAGATGAAGCTCCCCTTCTCCCTCAACGAAGTCGTCCAGATGCTTGTCAACATGGCGACGGTCATCAACAAAATCAGGCATACCCAGAAGAAAACGGACTCAAAGCCAGAAGTTGAGGTGAGCTCCAATTCGCGCCAGGGCGACCAACAAATCAACGGAAGGATGTAATTTTTTGGCAGCTTTGGTTGAGAAAATATGTCTGTTTGGTTGCAGTGCCCATCGACAGAAGAAATGTTCGAGAAAACTAAGGAGACCATCAGCAACGTGCTAAATGATCTGGATGATTTGACGAATGGCGAATTGTGCGACCTGGGTGTGCAGCTGCGCAAGGCTGTGGGCATGAAGGCGATGGTGAGTTTCAAGGTTCGTGAACAAGCGGCGTCATAATCCTGCAGAATTAGCAGTATACAAATATGTGGCGTTGATTTGCAGGAGGACATCAAGGAGATTGTCACCGATGCAATTGAGTCGGAATCGCTGGCGAAGGACTACAATGCTGCCAAGGACAAGTACCTGAAGGGAGCTGAGGCACGACTCAGCCTCACACTGAGGGTATGCTGTACACCTTGGCGTTTTGAGCTTCCAGTGAAGAAAACTGCTCGTTTCTTCCCTTTGAAGTGCGAGGTGGCACAAAAGAAAGCAATCAGCAGACCAAATCGGAACAAATAAGTTCGCCAAAATGTACGGGTGCAATCTCTGGCACATAAAAAATCTTTTCATTGCTCAATGAGTCAGTCGTGTACATTTGTCCTCAGGTGGGCTACGACTACATGATGAATCTTGAGGGACACGATATCACAAAGACAAAGGGCGTCGTGAAGGACAAGACGAAGGAGAAGTACGTCAAGAAGTACTACGACACGGTGAGGCCTCTTCTTCACTCAAGTGTTCTAAATTTGTCACACGTCACAGGAATGACTGGCTTTGACGTACACTTTCTATTTCAGGAGGCAGAAAAACTGACCTTCATGTACCACCAGGCAGTCACATGTATGCGGGTGCTTCTTGATATGTCACAGCAGGCTTTGGGCTACATGGAAAGAAAATTCAGTGACATTATCAGAAACGCCAGCATGGTAAGGACATCTGTTCACGTGGCCACCGCGAAGTTTGTCGGGAGATCGGCGTTTTTCTCGCATCGTGTACACGCGCCAAAACTGCTCACTTTTTCAGGCGGAGATCGGAGTGGTCTGTCAAAAGGAGACCCAGAAATTGAAGGAGACAAGGGTGTTCGGCGAGGCAAGAAACCCGATCCGGATCAACCTGAAGGTGAGTCCATCGCATTCCCTCAGTGACACGGTTGACTCTTGAAATGCAGTACACTGTAGATGCGTGCAGTGCTGGTGCGAATGTGTGCCATTGTTTGAGCGTTTGTTTCTTCAAGGTGTTTTCGCTCCGTTGTAGGCGATGTGCGTGTACGTTTTGAACATGGATCAAATCGAGAAGAAAGATGGCAAAGATGTGAAGATGCTGCGTGCGCCAACAAACGTAAGATGCGTGCATTTCTAGGATTGTGAGATGGACTTGTCTTGTGTGGTATCATTTCACTGAAGTAGTTGTCAATTCAGACTGAAGAGCGCTACTTCGCCTTGAGGGAGGTCGTGTCTACCACCTTGGCCAAGATGGACGACATTCCAGTGGAGCGACTGCAGGTCGTCTTGGCCAGAATGAAGTTAAATCTGAGCCGAATTCAACAGGTTGGTGGCGTTGGCTGGGTGGTGTTGGTCGACGTGTAAATTTGACCGCACGTTTTTATTGGCTTTCAAAGACAAAGGAAAACAGGGTGTGGAAAGATGTTAGTTTTGTGTTTGACAATGCAGAAAGAGCTGAGAAAGCAACTTCGCAAAGAAATGACTGGTGAAGAGCCAGAGGCAGAAGAGGATATCATGGAAACCGAAAAAGAGGCAGAGACTGAAGATACAAGTGAGAAGGAACCAGAGAAGGAAACTGAAGGTGCAGAAAAAGGTACCAACCAGTATCAAAAATGCAGAACGAAAGTGCGCAATTTGGTCGAATTTCATTTTCCGTAGAACAACGCCCCTCCCCGCCTTCTCAACCGAGATGCGTGGCCACACTGGAAAGTATTCTTGTTGCAAGTGATGGTGAAATCGGGGAAGACTTGCGTCCAAACAGTTTTTCTCCCAGTGATCGACTTCACAAAACTGCGTTTCACGAATTACCGATTTGAACGCAGTGTTGTTCTGTCCACAGAAATGGACGACGGCGAGGAAAAGGAAGAGGCGATGGAAACTGAAGAGGGGAAAGACGCTGAAGCGAAAGAGGACACAGAAGCAGAAACGGCGGAGGAGGACAAAGAGGACGAAACTGAAGAAGAGAAAGCAGAGAAAGAAAAGAAGAAAAAGGCCGCAGAAAAGGCAAAGAAAGAGGCCGAGGAGAAAAAACGCAAAGAAGCTGAGGAGAAAAAGCGCAAAGAGGCTCTGGAGAAAAAGCGCAAAGAGGCTGAAGAAAAGAAACGCAAAGAGGAAGAAGAGAAAAAACGCAAAGAAGAAGAGGAAAGAAAGAGAAGGGAGAAAGAAGAGCGAGAAAGGAAAGAACTGGAGGACGAAACACCGGAATGGATGCCCGAGGAATACAAGAACAACGTCAGCAAAAGGGTTCTATTTGAATTCAAGGTGAGAGTCAATGTGTTATTGTTGGACACTTTTTTGACATGGCGAATGTTCGTTCTGGAAAATATGCTTTCCAAAACAAGTGACTGATTCCAACCATTGTTGCCTGCACAGCTGTACGCACGTTACTACCTGGACATGCCGTACCCCAGTCCATACGACGGTATTGAACCGTTGAGAGAGACTTGGAAATCTGCGAAGGAGGTCAAGGTAGGGTGCACCAACAATTGTAATTCTGTCGTAGATCGATTTGATAACACAACAAGAAAGGAAAATGAGTGTTCGCCTGGAGACTCAGAAGTGCGCCTCGCGAGAACTCGGACGACTTCTGCCGTCTTCCGAAGCCCACGGCTGACTCTTGGAGCGCGATGCTTTCAGGCCGACAAGAAGCTGCAGATCACGAAGGACGTCTTTTCGATGCTGCTCAAGCAGAAGCGAGAGACAAAGCTGGGTGATGACTATTGGCGCGAGCGCGAGCAAGCCATCGTCAAGTGCATCGGGGTCGTGTCCAGTGAGGAATTCTACAACCCGCATTACACGTGGATCAGGTACGTTACCACGCACTCAAACCAGGTACGCTTGGTGTGATCGAAAAGGAGAACATGGATCCAGATTGTAGCCAGTGTTTTGGGAGGCTGTTCGAGTGAACGGTCAGGCATTGTAGTTTTGTCTGCTGAAAGTGAGCGGGATTTGTTCGCTAGAAATTGTAGCGAAGAGTAGTCAACAAAGTTTTGTTGGTCTGTGTTGAAAAACGTTGAAATAACATGGTCTGTTGGAAAACGTTGAAATAACATGAAGACATTTCCGCTGGCACAAAACGGAAAACATTGAAATTGCACGCATCAAGATCTTTTCTCGCCAGCACAAAACAATCTGACCATCCCTTGGGCACTGTGTATTCATTTACCTTTTAAAAATGAATAATTGTGTCCTTTCCAGGTCTCTACGTAGCTTTTTTATAACTTTTTGCAAAACGGTCAGTTTAGGGCAGATACTGGCGGCATGTCCGCTGGGTTTGCCCACAGTGGGCAGGTTGGTAGAGAGCGACAGTACCTCTTCAGGTCCATTCGTAATGAACCCCCTTTTTTAGTCTTGTATTTTTATTCTGCAGCAAGTTTTTTTGCGGGATTTATTTTTTGTAATTTAGCGCTCCCTTTTCTTGGTCCCTCCATAAACACCACCAAGAGGTTGAGAGGTCGCTTGTCCGTTGTCGCACGCATCTCTTTGTGCGTCGCATTTTGGACGGCGTGAACGGCAGAACAGAGGCATAACTAGAGTAATTTTGACACGAAAAGTGGTAAGAAAACCAGCTTTCTGTGCAGATTTTAGAAAGTTGCATTCTGCGCCTGTTGTTGAGAATGTCAGTCTTAGTCTCAGCATCTTCACGCGTAACGTAGACAGGGTTCGGGCTGTTGACTGACTATCAGGTCAACAGGGGGTTGGGTTTTTTTTTCTCTGGCGGAACAAGCTTACTGCTGAACTGACCTTCAGCATGGAGTGCTAATGTTTCCAGGTACAACCAAGCTGAAGAGCAATTCGCTGCCAAGAACGGGCGCTACCCGACAACAAGCGAAGCGCTTTCGCAGCACCTCAAAGTGCTGTACGCCCAGGTGCTGAGGGTCATCAAGAAAGAGCTGACCCCAAGCACCGTCATGGAAGATCTCGACATGAGGCCGATTGGTCGCAAAACCGTCAACACGCCCAATCTGGATCTCTTCAAGGAAGAGTACATCAAAACGTTGCGTACCTACGGGGAAGACCAAGAAACTGAGGAGCAATATCCATTGAACTTTGAAGATTTGAAAGCCGTTTTGAAGGGAGAGGTGCAGTTTGATGAAACACGGCCGATCAACTTTGCCGACTACAAAACGACGCTCAAGAAGGCGAAGCTGGAGGCTCCGAACCGTCTCCTCATGAAGCTGGTCGTGAAATCAACGCCCGACCTACTCGAAGGCAAAAAGTTGAAAGAAACCCTGGGCAAAATCGAGTTCGTGGACGAAGGGAAATATCTGGACATCGAGAAGAAAAAAGATTCGGACCAGACGACTGACAGGCACAAGGCGGAGCTGGTGGACATCTCTGTGAAGAAGGCTCTCGAAGGGCATTACGTGTGCGGCACGTGCGGCGCCGGCTTCGTGCTCTTCGACAACTGCGCGCTGCACAGCATCATCTGCGGCGTCGAGAAACTGGTCGTGCAGTGCGACTGGTGCGACTTCAGCTCCAACCAGTACAACCTCTACCTGTACCGCTTCCAGAGGCACATGGAGAAACACCACCAGGAGCTGGAGGCATTTGTGCAGGAAGGGAACAAACTGCCGCGCCATCCAGATGCGCCAGAAGACGAAGAGGAGGAAGCGAAGACGGAGGACAAGGAAGAACCCAAGAAAGACGAGGAGGAGAAGAAGAAGAAGACCTCGAAGGAAGATAATGAAGAGTCAAAAGCCTCAAAAGAAGATGAAGAAGACATGGAAAAGAAAATAGAAGACGAGCTTCTGAAAGGAGATTCCGAAGCCGTGGACGCAGCGGAAACGGAAGAGAAGATCTTGGGAGAAGAGGAAGCGGCGCAGGGCGACACTTCGTTTGAGGAAACCGGCGACGAAGCGACGCCACTGAAGAGGAAGGCGGACAGTGGCGAGGAAGAAGAAGAGAAACCGAAAGCGCAGAGAAAGAGCACGCGCAGAAGCAAACGTCAGAAAATGAAGTAAAGATTGGCCTTTTTCAGTGTGCGGTTCGCTGCCAGGTGTCTTTTCCGCACGCTTGGTGCAGTCGCCCTGGTATGCGCGCGCGCGCGCGTGTGTGTGTGTGTGTGTGTGTGTTTGGGTATCAAGAGGAACCGTCAGCAAAACTTCACGTTGTATCGTACATGTTTTGGAAAAGCACTTCAACCGTTGGAAAGCCCAGATCAATTCGGTGTTTTGTTGGATGTCAAAGTTCCCGACTGTGAACAATCACTTCTTTCAGTTTTGTCGTGTGGACAATTTTGTGGGGTTTCCCTTTCGAATCAGTTCGCTGAAAGCATCGTGTGAACAGTAAGTACAAATTGAGCTCGTTGGATTTTATCATGAACAGTAGCAGCTGAATGGGACAAGTTGTCACAATTTTATTTCAGTCGCGCAAGTGTGTATTATTCTGGAAATAAAGAGTACGTGTACCTGAAGGCAAGCGCTTCTTGGTTATTGTAATCTGGACGCGAGCTGTTCTATTTTTGCACCGTGGCCAGTGTAAAGACATGCTGACTGCCGCGACTTTCGACCTGACGTTCTTAAACTTCAAGAATGCTGGACGTGTTCGAGACTCCAAGTAAAGACTTGCAAAAGATACGAGGTTTGCGTCAAGCGTTGCGCACGAAGGCCGACGCGAGGCGGTTTTTCTCGAGAGGAGAGAGAAGAGGAGAGGGGAGAGGTGGGCGGGGCTAATTTGCATATTGGGCGGGAACGGACGTGCCGCACGTCCTACCTGAACGTGCTGCACGTCCTACCAACAGGCTGGGCACGTCCTACCAATGTCAATGGGTACAATGTATGAATTTGTATTGTTGGTAGACGTGCCGCACATCCTACCAGAACATGCTGCACGTCCTACCAACAGGCTCGGCATGTCCTACCAATGTCAATGGGTAAAATGCATGTGTTTTTTTGGTAGGACGTGCCGCACATCCTACCAGAATACGCTGCACGTCCTACCAACAGGCTGGGCACGTCCTACCAAGAGGACTTGGCCATGTGCTTGTGTTGACATGACCATGTGGAGTTGTTTACTTGGCCATGTGCTCTTATTGACAAAAGAACTCTCCTCTT
>JAAUXT010077117.1_pt1 | contig 15970 bp, 21 predicted proteins | sample 7278171 | NCBI WGS metagenome assembly JAAUXT01 (sample SAMN14350112, study PRJNA611818) | marine sediment metagenome | isolation source: surface marine sediment (1.8m) | place: French Polynesia: Moorea | collected 2018-08 | reverse complement strand
TGTCTGTCTGTCTGTCTGTCTGTCTGTCTGTCTGTCTGTCTGTCTGTCTGTCTGTCTGTCTGTCTGTCTGTCTGTCTGTCTGTGTATGCGCATGCGGAAGTGTGTGCCTGTTGGTTTGCACATGTGTGCCTGTGTGTGTCCGCACATGTGTGCTCGTGCTGGTGTGTGACTGTGCACCTGTGTGCGTGTGTGTGTGTGTGAACATAAATTCACTTTTCACAAATTATTTTTGTTCTGTTCCTGTTTATTTCCTGACGGAAACCCAGATTCGGAAAATTCTTTGGCTGCCTCGGTGCGCACCAGCAGCGGCCGATCCCGGGGGAGTCACCTCGCTCTCTTCAGATCAGACCAGCGAAGCGCTCACTCCCGTCTTTTCAGACAGATTCTCCAGCCAATGGGGAATAGCTGGCAAATTTGACGTGTTCCGGGAGAAGGGTCAATAAATAACCCAAACCTGAATTACCCGAAGCAAGACACATGTGATGCAGTGGAACATTGAACATTGAACATTTCATTCGAGATGTTCTGTTCACAAGCACACCTTCTCAACTCGACCTGTGCACCAGTTTTCAGTCCAGACTTGCTCGTCGCTGTTGTGTTACGAGTACGTACGCTCTTTTGCTCAGCTTTGTTGTGTGGCCGGCAAGGAGGCTCAGGAGGTCTGTTTCTGGCTGAAATCGCGCTTTGTCCTTGGCCCCTTTCTTCTGGTCTTTGTCGTTATTTTTCTCTTGGGAACACCAGTCAAATTGTGGTCAGGCTTTGAGGATAAAAAGAATCGGTGTCGAAAGAGAAAAGCGCAGTCCAACATTGAAGCAACAAACCAACGCACACCGGTGAACAAAACCCTTCACTGGGGCGGAATGGCCAAAAAGTTATTCAAAGATGAACATCCACCAAATGGACACAAAAGTTCTCCAGATGTTTCTCTGGGTTAAACCGCAAAACGAAAGACAGCAAATACGAAACTCCAAAAGCAAGATGCATAAGTCCAGAGCAGGAAAGAGATCTTCTCAGAAAGAGGCGGAAAGAAGCAAAAGGCAGAAGCGCAAAGATTGGACTCAATCAGCCGCTGTTCGCTGTTCGCAGAAATTCCCCCGGGGACCAGATGACGATCACTCGTAACTGGATGATTCAGATTAAAACCGACGTGCAGCTCCAGACTCAGTACTCCGCATTAAAAATCAATAACATCTCTCACCAGGCCCGGAATCCTCCAGCGACAGACAGACAGACATGCCTCTGCCGTCCTCCGGCAATGCATGATTGATCACACTCCTCAAAAAGACCATAATTTACGTTGATTGGGCGAAGGCGACGCTGGGGAATGCTCACGTCATCGTCTTCACTGCGTGCACTTTCTCTGGACCGGAAGTCAATTTTCGCGTCACTGCAGCAGTGATTCGCCCAACCCCCAACGTGGCTGTGAGAAAGAACTTCTGAAACTCGATTCGTTTGCAGAGATGCACAGAAAGGAAGGATCAATGAGTGAGACTGGTGCCGCGTGACCTTCTTCAGTCTCACACAGGTTACTGACACGAGGCGGCAAACAGGGCAATAACTTACACACGTGTGTCGCGCCCTGTCGAACATCGTCAGCGAGCAACGTCAAAAGTGAAACAACAGGATGGTGGAAACACGATCGATGACTTCATCAGAGTCGCCCCGAGCTTCGAACTCTCCCTCTCCCTGGCTCGACCACAGACATTGCTGCACTCCACCACAGTCTTCCCTGACGGCGATAGTCCCTGATTCAAAGCAACCACGAACTGCTTTCACATCAGCGTCAGCTGTCTCACCATTCACACCTTTTTTTCCAAGTAAGGACGAAGTAAACAATCCAGAATAGGTCAAGGACGACTGCCCCAGCAACTCTACTTCGGGACAGTGGAACAACTCCCCGCAAAAACACGCAACACAACTCTTTGAGGCTTTAGACGTTAAAGAAGAGATGCCACTTGGAGTAATTCTAAAGCACCGAGCAATCTTGCGACCAGTGATAGATCAATCGTGACAGAAGCTTTGATCACAGGCCGCGCACACAAGACGCGGATCTGGAACAGGAAGCGATCGCGACACGGCCATCGTGACTGTCACACTCACCGACATCACCCACTGAGGCGGCTGTTTTCCTGATTTATCTCTGACACTGGATTTCTTTTAGATTCCTTTGATGCCGCGAAACCCAGTTCGAACCGATAGATTCGGCACAAAGCTGGAAAAGTGGTTGTCTGAAGCGCAAACAGGCTCGTAAACAGCTCAACCCGAGCTTCCTCTGCCCTCGGAGTCATAAGATCCGCGGCAGACGCATTGTTTTGGTGTGAACCAATTCTGTCTTCTCTGTCGCATTCCATGCATCTTCAGGTCTTCATCTGGCATTGAGTCTGCACTTTTGGTTGCAAATCGGGAAGTCTCATTTGAGGACAAGACGCTCTTTTCTTTGCGCATGCCTTCCACGCTCGGTTTGCACGCCGAACGCAGAAGGTTAGTGGCGCCACCTGGTAGTGCGTTCGTTGCGTATCGAACACACAGAAACGTTTCGGCTGACGATCCACTGCAGTTGAGACCAAAAGCAAGTTCGGGAAGCAGCAGCAGAGACGGCGGCGCGCAGCTAATTAGACAGTGATTACCAGCGCGGCTGATGTAATGTTGCAGCTAACGAGATTGACTTCATTACGTTTTGTCTTGTTCCGCTTCCCACCGAAAGAAAATTTGCATTATTTAAACCGCCTGCAAAGTTTGCTCCAGGCAAACAAGAAGATTATTTCGATAAAAGCATTAAAACTGGGGATGGTGATTGAAAAGTAGCTCGTCTAAAGTTCTGGACAATCGCGCTGAGCAAGAAACTTCAGAACACAGGCACTGCCTCCCTGTTCATCAGCCTGAAAGTGAAAAAAGGAGGTCGGTACAAACGACTCTCCACCTCCACAAAGGAACAAAAAGTCCTCCGAGCAGCTTTTGATCAGGATTGCCTCCACGGATGTTCCCTTTGACGTTGCAATTACTCGTTTTCTCGTTTTGCTGTGTGACATGAATGCCCTTTTGTTCATTTCAAAAGAATTCAGAGCTGGGAAGGAGGACCCGATCACATGTGCGAGTCTCAACGGAATTCTCGTGATCGTGTTATTTCTCGCGCCTTGAACAAACGCAAGAGCGCCGCGCCCGGAGCCGGAGTTGGACGGAGCAGCACCATCGATGTGGACGTTTCTACTGAACCTACGCAGAGACACCGTTCTCCACCGAGTTCACCAGCACGCCTAATCGAAAACGGCCTTCTTGGAAAGGACGTCACCCAAACACCGTCTGAAGGTCTTTGTATAAATCCTTCAACGACAACAATGAAACAAAGCAGAAACAAAAACGTTGCCAATACAGCAAGGCGACATGACTTCGTCCGTAAAACACCACAACTTTGTCATTCACTTCACGTGCCATAAAAACAAGATGTGCAAAGCAATCATTTCATACAGCACGATGTTTCATTATTTATTCAAAGAAGATCCTGCCGGGCGCGGATACGTTCGTGGGAGGCGGTGACAGAGTTATTGCGTTCTCAGACACGATTTGCAGTCCAAGGGCATGTGGAGATCTGTCAGCTAAAAGCAAATAACTTAATTGGAACGTGGGCGGAGGTTCGAGGTGAAAAGCTACACTTGGCGTGGAACCGATCATCGAACTGGCAGGTGCTCCAGTGTTTGAGTCAACACCGCAGCTCGGAGGATGGAGTTCCTCACGGACCTGCACGCCGCAGATCTGTCGATTGGCACCAACGCGATGTTGTTTCACAGTCACACAACAACCACTCGGATCAAGCACACTTTGCCTGCAATTGTGTTGAAGCAAAAGTTCAAACCACCAAACATTGACGATGTGTGCGCAAGAAGTCTCCAACAAGCTGCTTGAGTTGATATGGTATTCACCCTTGACAAGAAGACGCACATTCTTGCCACGGCGTTCAGCATCAACACCTTGCACAAGGGTCTGAGATGCCCGTTGTGGTTCAACGGAACCTTTATTTCCAGAAAATGGAGGCAAATGTTAGGCTGCGTCCATACGCTACATTTCCCAACAAAACGAACAACACACGACAGAAACCTTATGTGTCAGGATCACTGAAGGAATTTGAAAAGGAATTTCCGTCAAATTCAGACCGACGAACACTGACTTGGTGCGTCGAGCCAGGGTCCTTCTCGGACAATCTCGTGATCGCCTTCTCCACATGTGCGGCAATTCGGACACACAAGTGCCTCGAGCTCTCAGACTTGGAGTGCTCATCAGCCACACTTGTTCCAGCTGCGCCACATTGTCAGCGTCTGTGGCAGCTTGCCTTCAAAACCGCGTGGCCAAGAACACTGAACTGAATAAGAAGGTCTGAATTCGGGAGGAAATTTCTCAAATAGCTGAACAAAACCCACACATATCACTGGCTGCAACCTTGCCTTCTTCAGAAATTGAGAGCTCCACATTCAGAACAAATTCCAGCTCAAGAGAACATTGTGACATTTTCGCCTTTGTTTCCTCTGGACTTCCGCCTGGGCAAGAGAGCAATTTGCCATCAAAGATCAGTGGACAAATCCAGGCTTGCGGGCCATGTGGATAGCAGGTACGAGTTGGAAAGTGAATGCTTGTCCCAGAAAACACGACCAACAATTCCATCTTTTCTTCCCCGATTTCACAAGGGTAACCTGATGGTCAAACAAGTTCAATTTTGGATGCAGCCAGAACTTTTGAAACATCCCCGTTTTCAGAATTGCACAAGTCTGGTTTTCGGACAAAATGACCAGACGCGCGCTTCAATTATCGAGAGCAGGTGACGAAGAAGGACACTGAGGTAGCATGCACGCCTCCAAACGTCCTGCAGAAACAAGTCACGCACGAGTGAGAGGAAACTGGGAGGAGATGTTTGTTTTCCTCGCGCGACTCTCTTTGCGTCAGAACTGCAGCGTGAGCGACATAAACGAAAAACGAATTGGTCATTATGACCAGGGACAGGTGAAAATGATAGAAGAACAATTTTCCCTGCAAGAATCAACTCAACGTTGGCTCTATCCAACAAGCCCCACGGGACGGCCTGACTGAGTGAACTCTCAGAACGAACCCTTCAACAACAATGTGTGATTCCTTCATATCAAACGTAATTCCATGGGATCTACTGCAGTATCCACGTCCAGTGTCACTGAATTGGGAGAACAGTTATCTTTGTCGGTCACAAAAACAGGTAAACATCCCAGACGCACGTCAAAACAACCAGACAAAACCACGCAGACATGCTGACACAAAGCAGGCCACTTCAAGAAGTGGCAGGCAGCAGAGGATCTGGGAAGCTTTTTACCGATTGTGTTTCTTCTCCCGGACGATCGAGCCTCGCCTCCCAGGATTCAACTTGGACTCCTTCCATTTCTCAAACAGCAGTTTCCAAAGCGCCGAGTACGAACTCATTCTAGCAGCAGCGGTTGGTTGCGGCGTCGTTCCCGCAGAAATCCATCAGTGCAGCCGGGAAGGCCCTGCAGGGAAAGTCTGTCTCGGCGCCATTTCCATATCCACAGCGACACAATTTTCAGTGCTTCTGACAGCTCGTCGAACGCAACATTCCAATTCACACCGGAGCCACGTGGTGGTCAGGAGAAAAAAGTGGCTTTTGTGGTCCTGATAACCGCAAATGTAACGGGAGTGGTGGTTTGTTCTTTCCGAAGCTGTATCGAGCAGCTTATATGGCCAGATTGTCTGAATGATGCAGAAAGGATCCAGTCCCCAACATGATCGCTCGTTTCCTGAGGCTCGACGCAACTCACTTAAAGAGGCGTGACAAGAACACAGATTGGCTTTTAAATGCCTCCACACTTCGCAAGACATATACGCCGACGAGTGTGCAACAGACTCTATCACTGTTTCACACAGCAACCGCATGACAAGCAAGATTTGACCGGACGAAGACCACCAACTGTGAGAACAAACACGCAAACTCCGCAATCATTCAACTGTCTCCGAAGAATTTCTTGCGCATGAATATCAAATGAAACCAGTTCCATTGCGCAGTGCCCACAAACAGGGGAGTCTGTCTCCCCCTGGGTCTGGAGGAGGGAGCGGCCGGGGCTGCGATTACATGCTCCGCGCTTGAGCGGCGCACTGATCTGAAGCTTGTGACAACTCGGCGTGAGCAGAGTGCGTGTGTCTGTTCCCACGGCGACTCCGGGAATCCCTGCCAGCACGCAGATGGCGGACATTCAATTAACCCGACGAAAACTGGATCAGACGCCGACACGTAATTAGCCGAAGCGTTCTGCTGGAAGACGCAAGTTCGCTTCCGTGCCACGTGGTCTGAATGTCTGAAACGTGTGAAATGTGAGGTAATGAATTCAGAACTTTCAAACCTGTGCTCGCGTCTGACACTTGAAACAAGAAACTCCCAGTCAGAAGTTTGTTTCAAAGTCACACCAAGTGAGGGTCAGCCAAGAGCTGTCGGATCAGGCTTGAAATGGATTCTGCATGACACAGTAATTGGGGAACGAGCAGTGGCGCACTCTTGACGCGAAGGTTGATTTGACAGCTTGAAACTCCAGAATGAATCACAGGGCCCAACACGCGACCAGCGAGAACTTAATGATGTTGATGGCCCAGATTCCACCTTTCCCTCAAAGTCTTTCACGAAACAAGGTTCTCTGGGAAATGAAGACCTCTTTGGCAGATCCTAAATTGTCAATGGAAAAATGTGGTATTCACGTCAGCTTCTTTCAGAAGATTGGTTCCGTAACTCTGTTCTGACGAGCCGATTCAAAGTCCAATGTGTTCCACGAGAAGTCATGAGTGATGCCTCCGACAACGGAACGGACAGCGAACGCCCATGACCAAGCAACGTCCAAACTCATGTGAAATTTGGATTCTCACTGCTGGGCTTAACTCTGGGGGGCAAGGCTCACACGCTCCTCCTGTTCAGGTTTTCCTTCCATCGTACTTTTTTGTCGAAAACTGTAGGCTGATAAGCCCTTTTGAAGGATCCTGGCCTGAGGTCAGAATGAAAACAAGGGCAGCTTTTCCTGCGAAGCCATTACGAGAAGTCTTAGAGAACGCCGCTCGGAAAGAGCACTCGGAGCAGGGTAATGATTGGTTAATGATATCTCTTACTCGTTCCGGAAAATTGAAGGAGGCAGTTTCGCAAAGGTATCTGAGGGTCATTGAAGGTTGTCAATCACCACGGGAACGAAGCAGTATCTCTTTGGGTGAAGACGACTGTGTCTCGTAGCACACGGAACATCTCCATGAAAAGATCTCAGGCCCCAACAAAACCCAGAAAAAAGACACAGAGACATCGGCGCGTCAACTCTTAGGCGAGAGAAGCGCAGTGAAGCTCCACTCCGGTTGTCCCTTGTGACGGTACAAGGTCCATGAGCATGATCCTTGGTCGCACATCACTTGAGGTTGAAAGAGCGAGTCTTCAGAGGCAGGAAAAGGCGGGAGGAAATCTGCTTCACACGCAACACTGAACCCCTCAGGGTTTCAAATGCCGGCAAATGGAAGATGAGCCTCGTGTTCATTGAATCAGCTTGACATGTTGCAACAATGTGCAAAAAATATAATGTTGTCACGCATCCAAATCATTCAAACACCGCGTACGACAATGGGACACAAACCACCACAAAAGGACGGGTCACAGAATCCATGCAGCCAAGGCTGTTTGAATGAGCAAGTGCAAAAGAAGGTACTTTCAGCTTTGAGAGGCAGAGCGCCCCCTGAATGTGATTGGATCATGTCACAAAGCGATGACTCGTTTCTCTTGACCAGAAAACGTAGCCGCCTGACATTCATGCGGTACTTGAACTCCAGCTTTGCTGCAAAAAATCCAAAAGCGTTGTTTTCTTCAACACGGCTGAACAACAGCAAAGAGCGAGGAAACTTCCCCAAGTTTGTCTCTCCAGACTGAGGGTCGCGAACGTTTTGACGAACAAACTTTCCAGCCTTTCATTTCATACGTCAAGACAGACTCCGTCGTCTCCTCCCAAGTCACTTTCACGAGCCATGCGCCTCTGCATGTCACAGCCAAAAGCCTTCGCAAACTTCAACGCCCAGATTAGGCGGAGAAGAACCACTCAGGAGGGGAGCCTCCACTGCTGCTTCCCTCCATGCAAGAGCAACAGCAGTAATTATCTAATCCGACATCATTAGCGCACGAGAGGTACATGGACGTTTTTTGGGGGTTCCACGGTCTCTTTCACACCGGGCGCAGCTCACCACGACTTCGCCATTTGAAGCTGGACTTGATCCGTCAATCTGATCTCCATCAAACCAAACATGCAGTGATTGTATCGACTCGGTGACGTGTTGATGTGTCCCAAAATTGCGCAAAGTGGACAAGTTCTGCGCCTGAATTAGGCAGGGTAGGAGCAGATATGGTGCACGGCGAGGCCTGCTCAAGAGGACACTGCCCCACCCGACAGCCAGAGGTCGACCAACTCCTCTCACAACTCCAGCTGAGAGACAGTCAGCCACTTTCAATGCAACCCCCGCAAATCTGCCAGCAAACCTGTCAACTGTTTCTCACCCACTCAAAAAGGCTGAAAGCACGGATTTTCATTCGGTCCTGACTGCTTCTTTGTCGCAGCTGAAGAAAGGAGACCTGTGAGAAGAAACGCCTGGGAAGCAGGTGAAATTGAAAACTTGTCACCGACAGTTCATTTTCTGAGCTCCAACAGGGACAACGCAAAGTGACAGGCAACACACTCCCTACACAAGGGGGAACACGGCACACGGACGGGCAACAATTTCTGCACCTGAATGACGGGTGAAAGGGAAGAGAAGAGTGTCATCATATTGTCATCGCGCTTTGTCAAAAACTGATATTCCTCGTGTGTACCGAGTGGCCATCAACAACCCAAGCGATGTTTACCGAGGGAAGAGACGGCGTCCACATTCATCAACTCCACCCGGCACCGAGTGCTTTTTTGGGCTTCGTCAACCTAATGCGAACGTCAATACAAAGGTCACCAGACCCACCCCGTACAAATGAGTACAAACCAGTGCAATAAGGTGAAACTCTTAGAGAGTGTCAAGCCATACGGAAAAACGTACTATTTTGTTCGTAAAATCAATACACAAGGAGAAAAACAAGATCGCTTTGGCTCAACACGCGCGAGCAATAGGCGGGACCAGCTCGGTGCACCAAAGCCCCGAAACCGAAATCTGTGACATCGGTGGAGGCATCGCGACGAATCTCTCCACGACAAACGATCGAGAGTCATTCAGTTTATCTTGATCAAGCGGTTGTGACGGATGTCGCAGCTTCCCGCGTCGAACCCAAAGTACTCGGACGCACACTTGTGGGCAAAGTGGAGAGGGGACGGACGAAAAGAGGGGTGTCAAATATGTGTGAGTAGTTGAGAAGGAGGGGTGACACAAACATTCGAAAATCAACTTGTTTTTGTTAGTCTGCGGGAAACACCTCCGGGAATCTTGGGTACTGGGATGGGGCGTATTTCCACGTTCATCCCAATGGGCTGAGACGGTAGCTGGTGCCCACGCACATCCAGATGACACTCGATTTGAACAGACCCGTGATGTTCCAGGAGAACAAGTCAAAACGGGTTGGGAAAGCTTTCCATGAAAGACAATATGAACCCCACAGAATGTCACTGTGCCATGCGTGCCTTGCAACATCGCGCACTTTGGCCGCCGTTGTGGCGACCTGATTTGTGGCATTGCAACTCGTTCCGGAGTGTCATGGAGGTTACATTCTGTGCTCGTACGCACCAATTGTCTTGCATATTCCCTCCCTTCAGTTGGATATATTCTCAGAGTTCTGTTCTCTCTCTTGCCCAGTGGTGTTGCTGCTACAGCTTCACCTTTTCCTGTACTTCGGGTTTTCATTCAGCTCTTTCGGGAACAGAGATTTGTGTGGGACGGAAATATCATCGCGATGACTTCATACCATTGTGATACTTCTCTCTGAAAACACCATTTTTACACTGGACTTGTGTGCCACTTTACCAAGCCAAAAACTTTCCTCAAAGCATGCACATTATCGCAAAGCATTTACAAGAACAAATCTTTCAACGTAACCTCTGCGGCAGAAAACCGTTCCGTCACGCCGCGGAATCGAAGGTTGTTCACACCCTGAGAAATTTACATGGAAACAGAGTGGTGTGAAAGGAATACAAAGCGAAGCAGCGCGTTACAATTTATCGATATGTGGCTCTTACTTAATGACGGATGCCAAGTCCGGAACACACAAGATCTATTTCTGATGGTGAATCGTCTTAATGTAGTGAACACCATGGATGATTGGGAACCAGAAATCTGCTGCTTAATTCCACGTACAATGCACTGAATTTCCGCCCCTGATTGAATCGCAGATGAGCGCAGGCAACATGAATTTACAGCCTCTTAACTGGATTGCGACCAAAAAACACCCCCAGTTGTGTAAACATGGAGGACCCCATCGTGGCAGACTCGGTCGATTTGCAGTTGTGTGTTGAAAGCCCTTCCAGCCACATCAAATCTTTTCTGGCCGGATTAACAAGTCCATTTTTTTTGCCACATGAAGTCGGCTGTATTTTGTCTGCTGTTGCCAATGTCACCACGAGAAATTGGGGTCCAGAAGTTTGCGTCCAATTCTCCGAAACGAGCAGAGTGGAAAATGGGGACTGTCCCACAGTCGGTGCCGTTGCTGGACAAACTTTTGTCAGCGCAGTGAACGTAACAAACTCACTTTTTCAGCACGAAAACCTCTTGTTTTTGCTCAAACACAAAAGATGCGACCGCAGCCTCCATGGCAACGTGAAGCAGCAGTCGAAACATCGCGACAGACGAACGGTCTCCGCGACATGGAAATGTGCACATGTTAATCTGTCATAATCGCTCTTCTTACTGCAGAGTACTCAGGGCTGTTCTCTGCCCTTGCACAAGTATATCTCATGACGACATGAACAAACAAGTAACGAAAAGACAGTTTCACCCCAGCAAAAGGTCAGAAAACGCGCGATTGCGACTGATGTTCTTGTGCACCTGTCTGGTGGGCCCTGGACAGGACCTACCCCAGCTGGGGACGACCGGACGACAGGACCCGCCCGGAAGGTCTCACCCCCCTCCCCCGAACCCATGCCATGACAAACAGCAACAACACAGTGACAGCACAAAGCGCGTTCCACCACCAAGGCCATCGCGCGCTCAAGCACTCGTCACTGTCTTCCAATGCTTTGAAATATTCAAAGATAGACCGTGGACTTCGTGTGTTCTCATTCCCGCAGACCCTTACAAACAGGTCTGAACACACCCTGACGATCTACAAGCTGACCAACACACAAGCGACACATCCATTCTCGCCTTTTTCAGACTCGGTTCTGGTCAAACATTTGCCCATTGGAACAAAGCGAGTATGGATGAGGCGAGACCAGGTGGGTAAACCACATCAACCCAAAACCAGTCACACATGTGACTGTCATGTGTTCCGTGGACGTGTGCGATCTGCGAGTCTACCACACTGAGCCCAAAGGAATCAGGTCCGAGTGCAACACCTGTGCTTACGGAGTGAAAGCCCTTCTCAGACGGCAAGTGTTTGCCACCATTGACAGTACTGGAATCCAGGCCGCATCTTCGTGCAACACCAACCAACAGCATACAGGGTGTCACGTTGTGGGTCCAGCAATAAAAAAGTGCCTGTCTTTCAAAATGGATTCAGGCACTGTGCACAGACCCGCCTCCCTGCTGCAAAAATCTTTCAGACCCCCACAGCGCACAACACCGACACAAGGCGCAGATTTAATGGCCTTTCCTGGATTCAAACCTTTCTATTCATTTCCTGTCCACGTCCAACTATTAGCACACGCTAAAGCACAGGCAGAACCAAAGCTCTCGAGGAAGTCTGGATGCTGAAATTCCCGTGTCACCCCAGGGTTCAGGATCCTCCCACCTAGAACTGAAAGGTGAGCCTTCGGGCTCACACCGGACTGAGACAGCTCTGCTGAAATAGGGAAGACAGACCAACCAAGAATGAGCTTGCATGTTTTCGCAAATGAGACAAAGCCTCGCCAGCTGTGTCTGACCACGCTTTACGCCCGGGTTTTGGTTCAAAATGTTCGAGATGAGAAAAAGGGAAAATTTCCCAAAGGTCAAAAAATCAACAACAGCCCGTGAGTGCAGCTGGTCACACAAAATTCACCAGTTTGAATCAAACGAGACGAACATAGACGCCTGGCCAACTGCAGGCAGACATCAGAACGGAAGTTGGAAACTTTTGCATCCGAATCGTCATGTTAAACTGATTCCACAGATGAAGCATCACGCACCAACAGTCAAACTCAATTTATGACTTCAAGATGGACACGCAGAAACACAAGACCGCGTAAATCTTTGTCTCGCCTCACCTTTTCTTCCCCTTTCGCCAGGAACTCGAGTCCTTCTTTGCCGGATTTAATTTGGATTCCTTCCATTTTCGGAACAGTCTCTTCCAGACTCCTGTGTAGGAACTCATTCCGTTGACCGTCAGTGGAAAATGTCTTGCTGTCCAGTCGTTCACTTTTCTCACACAGAGAAAAAAAAAACAAACGTTTGTTTGCAGAACTCTTTTCTTGTCTGGGATCCTTTTGCTCAAGTTGACCCTTCACACTTTCTGAGAGCACCTCGAGCGCCTTTTCTGTGCGAGAGTCCTCCTCTCCTCGTTCCTGCAGAAACTTAATTCCCAACCACTTGAACCAATCGCCACTCCTGGTTAAACTCCCCCAGCTTACGAAATAACTGTCTGTCACCGGGATTCATCCTTCGAGAAAATTCTGAGCTCTTGAAATGAATTTCACATGAATGTCAGCGACATCAGCTTGAATGTAGCCTCGATTTGCTCAAGTCTCTATCCAGCTTTGACACGGCATGGATTTAGCAGTGCATCAACTGCTTTAATCACGGCTCAACAAAGACTGCGAGGCGCTCCTCAGGCCAAGTACAAGTGCTTTGTGCGCTCTTCTGGAGAGCTGAGTGATGATTCTGCAATTCTGGACACGAAAACAATGCTGTTCGTCGATTGAACACTTTTTACAATGAAACGGAATCATCCCCTTGTGAACTTGGTGTCTGCAGTCAAATTCCCACAAATTTTGAGACAAGAAGGCTACACCTTACACCTGGAAAGCCCGCGGTTCAACGCAGTTGTCTTTGCGGCACCACTGCCCTGATATTTGACAAAGTCTCACTCAGCATTTGGCCGACAGAATACTTGCAAATTTTGGCTGAAAGACAAAAACAGGAAGACAGAGGAGAAAGTTTTGGGCAGCACCTGCCTGTCATCCAGACCCCACCCCTTGTTTCAGATTTTGGCAAGAATCTTAAAACTGTCAAGTTTCAGTTTTCCTTCAAACAAACAGACGATGCTGAACCTGATTGTCGTGGGCACTGCGACGTTCGGGCGCGGCGAAACAACAAATTTTGGTTGCGATGCAACGTTTCATGCGTCCACCGTGAACTTTGCCCAACGCTCGACAACCGACGATTCCGCTGCATTTCGTTCGCAACGTGGCGGATTCCCAGGCACAAATCCCCGATACGGCCGTCAATCCCAGCGCTGTGCTGCAACACGCATCTTTCTGCTTTTCAATTTCTTGAATTTAGAAAACATAAACCGTTGAAACTGCTTCTTATCTCATTTCATTTCACGTGGCCGTGACACTGTCTTGCCATGTGTTTTTGAATCGTTAGCCGAGTTATGACTTTTCTCACTCCGACTACCAACGCCATCGGGAATCACTGCCGTCGTTCATCTCTCAACTTTCCTCGTCCCTGATCATTAAATCCAACAAATGCACACAATTTGTTTCTCCGTGACATTTGAAACTTTCTAATGAAGCAAATGTCACGGGACCCAGCGGAGGAAGCTGTGTGTTGTGTTGAATTCATTGAAACACTGCCTTGGATTCATTTCAACTGCTAATTCATGCTGGGATTTCATTTGTACGCTGTTTACGTCAGAACCACGAAACGCACGTCTTTTGCCTCATTGTCAAGACATCTGTGGAGGTCACCTTGAGTGGCCGTGGCAGTGCTGTGGCGAAAACAGCTGCTTCGAAAACAACCTTCGTCCAGGCACCTGTGAGTGAACCTGTCCTCCATGTCCAGCCAAAGTCAACAGCTGTGAGCTTTATCTCCACTGAGGACTCCGGAATGGACGTTTGTCACAAAGCCACCGCAAAGGCACACCCAATGTGGACCATAAATCCATCACTCAGGCAGTTAGATTCAGCATCTGATGAGCAGTAATGAGCTTATCTGCTTTGTGGTCAATGAATAAAGTTGGATACAAAGCAGAGAATCATTCCTGTCATTAACGGAGCATGTGACCATCAAAGGCCTCACTCCCAATGTCCGTGCACGTCCGTCTTAATCCCGACGAACGAGCGAAAAACGAACCGCCTTCATTCCGCCACAACACGCACAATATCACGACCAACCGTCAGTCCACCTGTTCAGTCGAGACGTACTCGTACGGTACCAGAGTCCACGAAAGTAATCAGAAGAAAGTTTACCTGAGAAACCACGTAAGTTTCTCTGTTTCGAGTCTGCTTTGTGTCCTTGTTTAAAAGACTTTACAAAAGAAACGCAGCTCACAAACTCCGAGTGCTAGACCTATCAACACCACAATGCGTCACACACACACACACACACACACACATCGGGGACAGCTTGTTTGGTTTCGTTCGTTTTTCGACGCTAACGTACTCGTTTTGCACTTATTATTCGCGCAGCTTACTTGTCCTGCCAGGCCACGAGCACCTCCCTCGTGTCCACGTCCCAGGGCTCAACGCGGTACCTGGACGCCCTGTTCAGTCTGGACAAACAAGTTCGGTTCTGTCCACTGAAACACGCCATGTCGTCTTCAGTTTGGTTGATCGCCTTCACACAAAGTTTGCCTGTGACATCCAATGGTGAAATAGACACAATCCAAATCGGAATCACCTGATCGACATTTTCGTGCGAATTGCCAGGTTGGATTCTCAAAGATCTGGCTGTGAATAGCACTTCCGCGACACAGCCAAAAAGATCGTGTCAAAGATTACATAAAAGTGCGTACTCTTCAATCGTTGTAATTCGTTGTGATCCTTACAATCACCGCTCCCACTTAACACAAATATTTGCGGATTGATCATTGTTATCAGTGTGTGTGTCTTGATGTTGTGTGTCAAAAAGATCAAACGTCTTGCTTGGAACGAGTGTTGGTCTCGCATGCCAAACCTGTTGCAAGGTTTCCGGAGCTCTCGCGTGCCACACACTTTGACAAGAAACTCCACCAATGTGACCGAAGTACAACACAATCTGACAGAAACAAGAAACCAGAAGTTCTCTGTTGCTTGGCGGCGAAACTGTATATATCCCAGGCCTTCACACTCGTAGAAAACAGGCAAAACTCAGTGCAACACCGTGCACTGATCAAAGATGACAGGTACCACTTGTGCGTTGGCATGAGGGATGTCCTCACGAAAGCTGAACTGCCAGATGTGTCTGTCTGCAGTTTGAAAGAACCACTGAACGTGGCACCTTCTCACCCATTTTGTTGCCCGGCTGACCCTTCTCTGTCCACGCTGACACGGAAATACAGGAAACGGAACTCACCAGAGCGGCGACAGCGACGAGCGCTCCGCTTCCGCCCACACGCCCCGTCTCGGAGCCACTCTCCCCACCCCTGGAGCAGGACGCAGAGGTACAAAGTCCTGGAAGTCGTACAACTCTGCGTCTGCGTTCTGTACGTTGGTTTCGGCATCTCTGCAAAAACAAACCAATCACATAAACTTTGGCATTCTCCTGGATGTCCAGCAAGGTTTCCTTCTTTGACTCCACAACCGGGATAAAGCGCGATGCGTGCACAGGCCGTGCGAAGGTTTTGTGCTGGGGCCGTGCAACTTGCAAATTTGGGTGCCTTGACTAGGATAATTTTGAGTGGCGTACTTCTGTCCAAGTTCTGATGCTGAGCGTCAATGCATCAAGAATTATAAAAAGGGCGATG
>JAAUXT010106975.1_pt1 | contig 15971 bp, 24 predicted proteins | sample 7278171 | NCBI WGS metagenome assembly JAAUXT01 (sample SAMN14350112, study PRJNA611818) | marine sediment metagenome | isolation source: surface marine sediment (1.8m) | place: French Polynesia: Moorea | collected 2018-08 | reverse complement strand
GCATTCACACATTTAGCCTCTTGATGCCTGTAGGTGATTTTCACCACCATACATTATACAATGTATGGTTCAAATCACCTAACAAGTGCACCTGTCTTTTATGTGCAGCCTTTTTGTTGGACTCTGAACAAGCCAAGTGCACTTGCGCAACGCAGAAAATGTTTGGAGTTTGCTCAGGTGTGAAACATACTATGCTGTTTAGTCAGGTATCAGACAGCGACGAACATTTTCCTGACACTCGACATAAGCCGCTATTAGTCCGGTCTTTTTGACTTCGACATGTCGAAGAGAGGTAAGTGGAAAGAAAAACATTGTGACCAATCCGCCTGCATCGCCAGTTAGATCGACCGATCGTTCTCAAGATCACAGTGAATTGTACAGTGGAACTTGTAGAAATGTTTGGGAGCCTAAATGTGTTGCTGTGTGTGAAGGGCTCATCGATTTTTTCCCCAAACTGATCAAATCGTTTGGGCCAAAATGTGAGTGATAATAGGTGGATTTTAACCGAGAGTAACTGGATGTGAATGCTTTCAAAAGTTTTCCAAGGTTGTTGGTTCCTCCTTGATGTTCCTTCGTCGTTCCCTTGTAGTACGCTCCTGCAGACTGACAAAAATCTCCCAAATTTGTATTTTACAGGACGTGGAGGAAGCTCTGGTGGCAAGTTCCGCATTTCCCTGGCTCTGCCAGTGGGTGCAGTTGTGAACTGTGCAGACAACACAGGTACGATTTTGTAGGGAAATTCCAGTTGCAAATGCAGATGAAATTGGTTGGTTGAAAGTGCCCTTCCTTGCGAACGCACGCTCCGTGGGACTGGACTGACCATGAGATTGGCTCTTGCCAGGTGGTAAGAACCTCTACGTGATCGCTGTGAGCGGAATTCGTGGCCGCCTCAACCGTATGCCAGCCGCCGGCTCCGGGGACATGGTCGTGGCCACAGTGAAGAAGGGCAAGCCCGAACTTCGGAAGAAAGGTGAGAATCGGTCACATCCTTACCCCTGCTCAGGTCGTCCCGTGCCTGAATGGGCAGCGTCTTGTGCAATAGAAACTCACCTTGAACCACTGATGCGCGTCTTTCTGTGAGCGGCATCACTAATGTAGGTGGCACAGTGCTGTTCCAACTGGGTCGTTTCGTGGGTGCAACCTGGTCAATTCGCGAACAAGAACAAGCTTGCTTTCTGGCGATTTCGGGGTCCGAAAAAATTGCTTGTTCACTTCGTGGAAATTTGTTGAAAGTGAACGCGTCTTTTGTTGCGAAAGTTTGGTGGGGGGTGTCAGTGTGTGTGAACGCAAGACTGCCAAGGTCAGAGGGTTGATACCGTGAAGTGACTGGTGTGGTTTTGTTGAAGGCAATTACCACGTCACTGACCATACCCTGTTGTGTGACGGCCTACACACTGAAGTCAAGAGCCCACGCACAAAACAAAACCAGTCTCTTCCAAAAGAAGCGTACAGCCGGACTCCCCAGTTGCCCGCACGTCTCAAAACAGACAAGAAACACAGAACATTTTCAGGAGGAACCAGCGCGGTGTGGTCTTTGGAACTCGGTGCATTTTATCTCTCCGCTGTTTTTGCAGTGATGCCGGCTGTTATCATCCGCCAGAGAAAAGCGATTCGACGGAAAGACGGCGTGTTCATTTACTTCGAGGACAACGCTGGAGTGATAGTGAACAACAAAGGAGAAATGAAGGGCTCTGCCATCCTGGGCCCAGTGTCGAGAGAATGCGCGGACTTGTGGCCGAGAATCGCCTCCAACGCGAGCTCGATTCAGTAGACCCACACGCCTGTACACGTTCACGAAATAATAAAACAAGCTGTTTGAATGGAGACTGACGTTTGTTTGTGGTCAGTAAAGGAGCGCACATGTATCACTTGCGACTGCATCGAAATTGGCTGTCCGTGTCATCTTTTTGAACTTCTGAAAGAAGTGGGTGAGATGATCATTTGGGTTTTGGTTGGAGACAGCCGTGCGACGAATGCAATGGAAGCGAAGCCTTTTCCTTCATTTTGATGACAATTTCCTTCGAAAACATAGCTGCTTGATCCGTGTCAAACGCATTGCTACGAGCCACTGAACCGAGCTTCTCTATCTGGACCAGCAATTCAGCCGAATTGACGTGCAGCGGATAGTGCAAAACAAAGAAAATCTGTAGCGGAGAAAGTTTCCTGACGACAGACTTCAAAGTAAATAGAGTATGTTGATGCACGATCTCCGGTGTGACCCTCGCACCGTAGATAAACAGATCGCACCTCGCGGCACTGACGTTCAGCAGAAAAGTGGATTCGAACGCAACGCTCTCGTAGCTCTGCTGTTCGGGTTCCATGGACGCAGAGACCTCGGTCTTCAGCGCTGCCGCACACAAATTGTTCTCATTGACCTCACGGGGTTCCCAGTCTGTTCCGAACACAAAATACTGATCTGGAAAAAGGAGTTTCGTCACCCCACGGTCCATGAAAACGTTGTGACATTCACTGAGTGAAAGCTTTTTCATCCTTTGAGCACTTCCAGGGTTTCTTTCAACGAAATGTTGCACCTCCTCAATTTTGAGGGCGAGCAAGGCGTGAAACCTCTGAAATGCGAAGAAATTGTTCTTGAGAGGCGTGTCATCGAATTATACTCTTTTGTGACGAATTTATGCTTGTCTTACCCACGAGAAATCTGGGTCGTCTTGAATCTTTTCCTGCAAGTGAGGATGGAATATCATGGTCCAGGAAACAAACTTCAACCCTGGGTGCTTCTGTACGGTGGCGCGTTCAGTTTCGTCTGCCATAATTTTCGACAACCCAAGACCCTGTGGGAAGATTCGAGGCTGTGTGCATGCTGACGGCGAATCAACTGCACAAATTTTTGCAAATGATGCTGCAACACAACATGTCGACTTACTCGGCAGGCTTCTGTGATTCGGACGCCCTTCTTCACGTACGTGTCGCTCCTGACACCAGTGATCTGGTTGTTTTGAAACCCAACCTGCGTGCGGAAGACGCAAATAGAAACGTGTATGCTGGACAACAAAAACAAGTGCTGTGTCCTTTTCATGGCAGCTGCCGACAATTGTACACAGGTCACCTTGGTCAAGACGTATCACGTTCTTGGAAGTCCCAGACAGATCCTGCATTTGGGCTCAAGGGGTGGGGGGCTGAACCATGAAAGACCCACGGGGGGGGGGCAGTTGTTCTCCAGAGTGCCACATTGTTTTGACAATAATTCTGCAGAACCATGCAGGAAACTCACTATTTTGGCATCCAGCAGCAGAACAAAACAGTTCGACCGTGCATCTTGCAGGTAGACGTGGTAGTGCGTGGGCAGAACGTCTCTGCCGTCATAAATGTTGTCGGAAATGGCGATGACAGCTTCATAGTCCCTGAATTGCGCTGGGCGAACCTCAACACGTCCGGACAGAAGGGCAACTACGTCTGTCTTTGCGTCCATTTGTTGTTGAGTTCTTCAACAAGAATTAAGCAAACTATGCGCGCCTGCTTACGTGCAGTGGTGTTGGGTCTGGGTATGTGCAAAATTTGGTATCGGTCTTCAACCCTCTTTCTTCAGATTCCAGCGGAAAAAGGAAGACAATTGGCCAAGCCCAGAGCGGGGTTCGACTTGGGGAGTTACAGCCAACGTTTTCAGGGGGGACAGCTGCAACAAAGCACGCACGAAAATGGGGAGGGGTGAATTCATTTTCCGGGATTGGGGTCCCTGACCCCCGGATGCGCCGCGGAGGGTAAAGACTGAAACTGTCGCGTGTGTCATGCAACATGGGGGCAGGAAGTAGCAGCGCTGATGGAAGAGCGTGCCACTGCCATTCCCATTGGATCCGCCAAAGGTAGCGAAGTTGTACACAGTTTGAAAATTTCGGAAATGAACTCGCCAAATTGAATCGCAGAGACTACATGTTGACTGAATTCTGAAATCCTGGAAATTGAAGAACACGAACTGACATAAAACGCCCTCACCTTTCGCTCCTGAAAAAAAAAGTTCCTGGGAAAGTCAAGTCAGAACTGAGAAGTCGAACAAAATTTGGAACGCTTTTTTCCGTGTGACAATGACCTCTGCACAGGGGACAACATTTCGAACACACACACACAGAGAGAGAGAGAGAGAGAGAGAGAGAGAGAGAGAGAGAGAGAGAGAGATCCTCTGAAGAAAAAAATACACCCCCAAATTGTGCTCACTCATGTGCAGTCCCCCCCCCCCGGGCCCCTTGACCTCAGTTCGCGGTTCGAGGCGCCTTGGACCCGGCGCCAGGACGCCTGACATCCTTAAGATGTCGAAATTGAATGGTCAACCAATCAGAATCCGCGCCTTTCACAGAGATGAAGGCAGGAACGTATCTCAATGCCCAACACTAATCCTGGATCCACCTGTTTCGCAGTTTCATTTCGCAAATCTTCTGAAGCCAAGCCAAAGGTGGGAAAGCGCGGGAGTGTGCGCAACGAACCCCGCGGAAACTCGGCGCAGCCGCGCATTGGGACGGATACCGAATGTTCTGGAAGCGGAGGTGACGTCACGTCCGCCATAAAAGCCTCTCTCTTCAGCTGCTGGGCCCAGAGAAAGAACAACGTGTTGAGAGGAAGGAACAACGAGAAAAGTTTCAACAGGCTCCGAACTATTTATCCAACTCGTAACTCAAGCAACACAAACCTAAGGTAAGGGAGAATATTTCTGCGATGTTTTGCAGACAAGGAAATGTGAATTTCATTCATAAATTGAGGCTTCTTTTGGGTGGAAAATTTTCAACGAATTTCTTGGCACGTGTTCAATGACGGGACAGATCTAGAAATTTAGATCAGCGACAAAGAAACACAAAACTTGAGCAGAAAATATTTTGACAAGTACAAGAAGTTTATCGCTGTGCTCTCTGGTTTGTTGAGATGAGGCAGATTTGTTCGGAAAGAGCACGAGGGAAGCGAACGAAACCGAGAAATTTCTCGAAAGTCAAGAGTCACAATAGAACATCCTGGTCATGCGAAAGATGGAAAATTTGGGATTCGAAGTCCAAATAGATCTAGATCGAGTTTCAGTGAGATAAAGTTGACCCGATCTACAACTGGTGGTTCACTGCAGATGAAGAAATCAATCGCAAGTTTGAAATGTGATGACCACGTGCTGTTAAAATGAATCGCAGGATTGGACTCTTCCCAAAAAAGTAGAATTGACACAAGTTAGTCTGCAAAAAAAAATATATATATATTCTCTTGATCTGGAACTTACGAGAACTAGATCTTCACACACTTTGGTGTGAACTGAAATTTGCGGAACTGACGTGGGAGTCGCATCACATGACTCACGCAGGAACTTTCCTGTCCTTTTCAGAACGAAGCAACAATGGCCAAAGCACCAGCAGTCGGAATTGATCTGGGAACCACCTACTCGTGCGTCGGCGTGTTCCAGCACGGCAAGGTCGAGATCATCGCCAACGACCAGGGTAACCGCACGACTCCCAGCTATGTGGCGTTCACGGACAGCGAGCGCCTCATCGGAGATGCCGCCAAGAACCAGGTGCGTCGCGTTTCCACTGCCGTCCGCTGTGTGTGTGTATGGTTTCATGCACTTTCATCACTGCTTCACACACAACAAAGTTGTATGATTCAAGAATGTTCTCTTCAGGTGGCGATGAACCCAACCAACACAGTGTTCGATGCCAAACGTCTGATCGGCCGTCGCTTCGACGATTCGACGGTGCAGTCGGACATCAAGCACTGGCCGTTCGAGGTCATCAACGACGGCAGCAAACCCAAGATCAGGGTATGCAGCGCTTTTGCATTTGGAATTTTTTTTGCCACTTCAGTTGTCAACGCAACAAGTAAAGTGCAACTGAAAATGCGCCAATTTCAAACAGACCAAAAAAGTGTTTACAGTTGTCCAAAAATACAGGATTACTTGGTTCACCAGGTGGAGTACAAAGCAGAAAAGAAAACGTTTTCTCCAGAGGAAATCTCGTCGATGGTCCTCGTTAAAATGAAGGAGACCGCAGAAGCGTACTTGGGCAAGGTCTGAGAGCAAGTTCCGCCGGTTCCTAATGCCGCGTGTACTGCTAACTCTGACGCAACACTGGCAGTTTTGTGAATTGGTAGCACGGGGAGGAAGTTTTCAAGAGCATTTTTGTGGGACCAAGCTAAATTTGTGAAATCCAGTTGGCCAACGGTGTTTTCACGGATTGCACGAAACTGCCATTGTTTGACCGATGCCTGTGCTGTGCTCCTAACACTCGTTAAGTTTTACGTTTGCTCTGAACTGCATTGTTCCTTTTCTTTCGTTCCTTCCTCCTTCTCGCCTTGCGTGTGAAACATAAAAGGTAGAGTACAAAGGAGAGAAGAAAGTGTTCAACCCGGAAGAAATCTCGTCCATGGTCCTAGTCAAAATGAAAGAGACGGCAGAGGCTTACTTGGGAAAGGTAACGTACGACATTACTTTCGACATCTCACACGAATGCAATTCTGTAGTTTTGCCAATATATTTTGACTCTTTTATGTTTACGTGCACGGATGTTGCGAACCTTTCATTGAAAACATGATTTGCTTTGTGGTGGGATTGTTTACCTGCGCTGAATGGGCATGCGAGTGAAAGAACAAGGAAGCAGTGAATAAAATAACGGGTTGCTGGTGATGAACACTCGAAACATTCTGGCACCAACGCAATATCTAAAGTTTGTAAAGCACATTGAACCTCGGGAGATTTCCAGGGCAACGTGACGCACGATAAATGTTGTGCTGCAGACGCTCCAGGATGCTGTGATCACAGTTCCCGCCTACTTCAACGACTCGCAGCGTCAGGCGACCAAGGACGCTGGAACCATCTCCGGCATGAACGTGCTGCGTATCATCAACGAGCCGACCGCCGCTGCCATTGCGTACGGTCTCGACAAAAAGGTCAGTGTCCATCGTGCCCACAACAGCGAGAGTGCACCGTCTTCCGAATTCAGCACTCAAAACGAAAAGTAACCTGTCGGAGAAAGGGCTTCATTTCGTTTCTGCTTTACAGGTGGGCGGCGAACGCAACGTGCTCATCTTCGATCTCGGTGGTGGAACGTTCGATGTGTCAATCCTGACAATCGAAGACGGAATCTTTGAAGTGAAGTCGACGTCCGGTGACACTCACTTGGGAGGTGAGTGCGAAAATATCCCGAAGTTTCTACTGCATTCCTTTCACATAACAAGACAAAGTAGCAGTGATGAAACTTCAGTTCCAACATTCGCAGTTTCCACAGAACGCCTGTGCTTGCGTTTTGATGCTTCGACCTTCCTTGGATGTCTGAGCTACAGCAAAAACGAAGGTTTTTTGTCGTTCCATCTGCGTGTGGTGTTTACCTCACTTTTATTCTCGTGTTTCTACAGGTGAGGACTTTGACAACCGCATGGTGAACCACTTCGTGCAAGAGTTCAAGCGCAAGCACAAGAAGGACATCACTGAGAACAAGCGTGCCGTGAGGCGTCTGCGCACCGCGTGTGAGCGCGCCAAGCGCACGCTGTCCAGCTCGACCCAGGCGAGCATCGAGATCGACTCCCTGTACGAGGGAATCGACTTCTACACCACAATCACTCGCGCCCGCTTTGAGGAGCTCAATGCCGATCTCTTCCGCGGGACGCTGGAGCCGGTGGAGAAGGCGCTGCGCGATGCCAAGATGGACAAGGTAGGTTTCGCGCCGTTGACGGAACGCAAGTTTCTTCTGGATGATGTCGTTGGCATGGCGCGTCTGGTGTTTCACAGTCGTCGTTCCCTGAAAGCGGCTGTGGTGGAGTGTCGTGTAACCAGCCCATATTTGGACACCAGCTGTGCTTGACATGACTCGGGCTGTTGATTTTGGAGAAATGTGCTGAATTTCGCTGTTCATTTTCAGGCGAGCATCAACGACATCGTGCTGGTTGGTGGATCGACCCGAATCCCCAAGATCCAGAAGCTGCTCCAGGATTTCTTCAGCGGCAAGGAGTTGAACAAGTCGATCAACCCCGACGAGGCCGTTGCGTACGGTGCTGCTGTCCAGGCTGCAATCCTGCACGGAGACAAGGTGGGGAAGAATGTGGTTGCACGGGGTTTTCTTGAGGGCTTTTCTTTCGAGAATGTCAGGAAACTGGCTGTGATGACTGAAACACATTGGGAATCTCTCTGAGAGAATCATTGAAGATTGATGTGATAGTAGACCTGAGCACAGTTCAATCATCCTTTCATCTAATGAAGCATTTTCTGACGACGGAAGTTCTAAACGGCTGGTGTTGCGTTTCAGTCGGAGGAGGTGCAGGATCTGCTGCTGCTCGACGTGACTCCGCTGTCGCTGGGAATCGAGACGGCGGGCGGCGTCATGACGTCGCTCATCAAGCGCAACACGACGGTGCCCACCAAGCAGACGCAGACGTTCACCACCTACAGTGACAACCAGCCCGGCGTGCTCATCCAGGTACGATCCGAGTCGGTGCAACAGTCGCTTGTATTCCGTGAATAAGCGGGTGGCTATGATGAAACTTAAGTTCCAACATTCGCAGTTTCCACAGAACGCCTGTGCTTGCGTTTTGATGCTTCGACCTTCCTTGGATGTCTGAGTCACCAACGTTGAATTTCTCAAAACAGAAGCCGCTTTGTGTGAAGTTTTACAAACGACTCTTCTGTTGCAGGTTTTCGAGGGTGAGCGTGCGATGACCAAGGACAACAACCTTCTGGGCAAGTTCGAGTTGACCGGCATCCCACCCGCGCCGCGCGGCGTCCCGCAGATCGAGGTCACGTTCGACATTGACGCCAACGGCATCCTCAACGTGTCAGCCGTCGACAAGAGCACTGGCAAAGAGAACAAGATCACCATCACCAACGACAAAGGTACGTCAGACCGGTACCGTCGCACGGACCAATCTGACACAAATGATTAGACTGCGGTGCAGCGTGACAAGTGCCACCAATTGTTTGACCTTACCCTGTGCCTTGTAACTCAGGACGTCTGTCGAAGGAGGACATCGAGCGCATGGTGCGCGACGCCGACAAGTTCAAGGCGGAGGACGACGCACAGCGCGACCGCGTCTCGGCCAAGAACGGCCTCGAGAGCTACGCGTTCAACATGAAGAGCACCGTCGAGGACGAGAAGCTCAAGGACAAGATCTCCGACGACGACAAGAAGACCATCACCGAGAAGTGCAACGAGGTCATCGAGTGGCTGGACAAGAATCAGGTGCGCTCCCGCCGTTTGCTCCCAAGCCCAGGAGTACGGTATTTTGAGTCTTGCGTGGTGCGCAAGCTATATCGTGACTTTGTCATTGCAGACGGCCGAGAAAGAAGAGTTCGAGCACCAGCAGAAGGAACTGGAGAAGGTGTGCATGCCAATCATCACGAAGCTGTACCAGGCTGCCGGCGGCGCTCCGGGTGGTATGCCCGGCGGGATGCCAGGAGGTATGCCCGGTGGCATGCCCGGTGCTGGCGGCGCCGCCGATGGCGCCGGCACTGGAGGCTCCGGACCCACGATCGAGGAGGTCGACTAAACATTCCACCGCAAGGCGCGTATCGTAACGAGGCGACAGTCGCCGCTCAGAAAGACCCGCACGTTGCGCCAACACTTTCCACTTGGGTTGTTCTTTTTCTTTCCGAGTACGCTTGTTTATTCGGCCCGCTTTGTTCTTCATCGGGACCAAAAATAACATTGTCATCCGGGTAAAATAAAACGCAGATCGTGTTGATTAGCTACGTATGTTTACATCCCAAAGCTTGATTTTGTAGCGTTTTACACTTTTGTTTGCTGTTGTGATGAAGTTGTCCTTTGTGGAACCAAACCAAAACATTGAAATGTTCAGAACATCACATCAAGCGTTGCGAGCGAAAGGGTGGTTGGACAAGCGTTCTCGTTCACTTTTGGGAAGAAAAATGAGCAGAGAGAAGTGGCACCTCTTTGGCAGATATTTCAACAGTTTTGACCAGCAGAGATTTCGTTTGGTTGAAGCACGAGAGTCGTATCATTCATCCGAGTTTCCGTTTGCTGTTCAGTCTAATAATAAGTTTAGTTAGTTGGATGTAATGTGTCAAATTGCGCTCAACAAATTATTTACCGCTTGCGTGAAGTAGAAGCACCAACTGTCCGTAGTTGAAACGTCTTTCGTGAATTATTGTTGTGGAGTGTTCTGGGGATTTCTGGTTCTTCATACTAATTTCACTTTTTGGTGTCTAATCAGTAAGGAAGGATTCGCGTTGACCGCACGATGTCTTGCCTGGTTTTAAACTGTCAACATCGAATCAAATTTTGTGGAAAGGTGCCGTCTCGGGAGTCAATAAAGAGCCTGTTGAAACAAACTGTTTTTTCCTTCTCGTGGTGTGAAACTCGGACAGACACTGAGAAGAAACCTGGTGATCGCCTCACCTCGCGATGTTGGGGTGAGAATGATGTTGGCGCCGTAAACTCGGAGAATTTCTTTTGGGGATTCCCTTTTGTGTGGCACTGGCTCCTTGTTTTGCACGGATCTTCAGATCGGGAAAACCGCTCATCCCGAATGCTTCGAATTGGATTCATGGTGGAACGAACGACATTTCAGCAAAAAACGTGTATTTTAAGACGTTTAACAATTCTCATTTCTGATGCCTACAAATGCCGTAACTATCGGAAACGTGACTGCAGGAACAAGAACAGTCCTTGGTATTTACAGCAAGAAACGTGCAGCCAGAAGTCGAAAAAGTAACTCGTGCGCGACTCGGACTTCTCAGGACTGGTGTACGTTGAAGTCCTCAACAGGTGACTTGAATCAACACAAAAAGTTTTGGTTTCCGAAAGGCTGCGTTCACATTGCGTGCGTCATGCCCAGCATATCAACGGGCTGTGTCGACTTGGTGACGCAGCCGCCCCCTGATGACTCGGGGATGCCGCGACACGCGCATGAAACAGTGTGAACATCACCCTTGACTTTGTTGACAAGAGAAATACTTTTGCCGATTCAGGCTCAGATCTGATCTCTCGTCTCGCAAAGAAACATGCCCTGTTTTGCAGTGTAAACATTGGGGATTTTCCCGAAGACTCTGTTTGTACAACTTCAAGAACAACAAAACTGCAGAGAGCTGAACCCGACTCGTGGAGAACGCTGACGCGTTCTAAAACTCAAATTTGGAGGCTTGTGTTTGGAAAACTGGAATCAAACAAATTCACTGCAGTTTTATGCTGTTCCTTCAACATCCAATTCACGCACAGACTATCAACTGGCCACTGCACCACAGGAACAATGCGCACAGCAAAACGAAGCGTCTGATATTGTGCAGAAGATTCAGCAAGGTCAGAAATGCATTGCGCTTTTAGGATGTGCACACACACCATCCCCATCACCACTGACGTCACACTAACATGCCTTGGCTGGTTTACGTGTCCACGTAGAGATCACGTTCTGCTGCCTGGTTCAGTCCCTACGATCCTGACAATGTACACCACGTTCAAACAACAAATCTCTGGTGCGTTCGTCACTAAATATCAACGCTGCTTCTTCGTCGCATCTCGCTCGCGTGCAGCGCGCGCGGGCGCGTCTCTACTCCTTGATCTGCATGTCCACCTTCCATCCGAAGACGTGTCTGTCGAAGCCACACGAGTAGAGGTTGCACACGGCGTTGTCGCGCTCCGACCACGCCACCGCGCACACCATCCGACTGTGGCCCTGCACAGCCAAAAAAACCAAGCATTTTCAGTGCTGTTGGAAAGAAGTCACTACCAAATGTGAACTGTGTACAAGATGACGACGCGCTGGTTTGTACCTGTCTGTTGCTGCGCGGCAGCCGCGCGACCCGCGCGCCGTTCAGGTCGAAGAGGCGGATGTGGCGGTTGTCGTGCGGGATCGCCACAACGCCTGAGATGGAAGACACCGCCAACCTGCAATGGGTGAGTGCGGCGAACGTGAGCCAAGCCAAACCAAACCACGCTGTCGCAGCAGAGAACGTGCAACTTTCTGTTGAGACCAATGTTGATGAGTTTTTCGTGGACTGTAGAACAACGAACCGAACGTACCTGTTAATGGCGCTGTCTGTTCTGATGGTCGTGATTGGGGAGCGCATGTTCTTCAGGTCCCACACTTTCACTGTCCTGTCGTCAGACCCCGATACAACCTTGTCCCCCTGCGCGAACACCGCTGTCGTCACAGGTCTGCAAAATTCGAACCGTACACTGAGCACCGGGAGAGCGCAAACCAGCAAAAAAGGTTTACTGTATTCTTGTTCTCGTTGCAACTGAAATCTGGCTATCGTGACGAAGATACAACACTCACTGCGTGTGTCCCTGGAACACGTTCACTTTCATGGAGGGATCCCGGAAGTCCCACAGACGGAATGTGGTGTCTTTGGATGAAGTGACGATAAGTCTCTGCGAGGTGTGTGCGCACACGTTTGTCAACTCCTGGTCATGACCTGCCAGCAGACAGCAAATGTTTTTTTTTTGCTTCACGTGAGACAGATCTCGCGCAATACTCTCCACACGATCTCAGCCACCAGCGCTGTCTGACGTGTCGCGGATGGTACCTGTGAGCGTGTTGATGATTTCAGCTTTCTCCGCGTCGTACAGGTTGGCGGTGCGGTCCCACGAGGCGGTGATCACCTGGTTCCCGCCCGGGAGCCAGTCGGCGGCGATGATAACGGACGAGTGTCCGGTGAGCTCCTGCAGCGGCTGCCGGTGGTACACGGGCTCGTGTTTATCGTCCGACGAATCGACACCTGTAATAGCGTCGCGTTATTGGATCGATGAACAGCTGTTCGGCTCAACAGGTTTCAGTTTTACAGCCCTACCTCTGAAGAATAGCGAATCAACACAAATTGTCCATGGCCAGCAGAAAAGACCGATCCAGTTTGATAACAAGGCTCGTGAAACTCCGAATGTCAAGTCACTCCCAAGCTCAAAGAGTGGCTCGCCCTCAAGAATTTCACTCGCCATCGGGGAGTCGTTTTGTACCCACCTTCAGCATCTTCGCGTTCTGACCCTTCGAGTTCATCTTCAGACGAGTGAGATTTCTGAGGAAGAGATCACAAATCATCTACAGTTCTCTTCAACGACATCAACTCGCCGAGTGACGAGCAAATGCTTCAAAAGGAATTCAGTCCAAGGTGTTCAGATATCCAAGCACGACGACTGACCAGAGTGTCGATGTGTGGTGGGAGGGAGATCTGTGGTTTCCACACGTGCGCCGTCTGATCGCCCGACCCGGTCAGCACCAGGTCCTGCGTCGGGTGGAAGCGCAGCGAGTTGACGGAGCCGTTGTGGCCGAGGTACTGCAGCAGACACGTGCCGTTCTCGCCCCACCAGATCCGAGCCGTGTGGTCTGTAAAACACGTCTCGATCAATGGCCTCGAAACCAGAGACAGAGACACAAGGAGAAATGCACAGACGAGTGACACTTGGGTTGACGAGCCTCACCAGCAGAGCAGGTGCCGATGATGTTGTGGTCGGAGCGGGACACGCCCACCTCCCACACGCCGTCGCGGTGCCCGCGGAACTCGCGCACCATGTGACACCCGGGCGTCGCTGTCTTGAAGCTCGACACGATCTTGCTCGTCGATGTTTTGTATGTCAACTTCAGTTTCTGTGATATCTGACTCCCGGCTGAAACAACAGGCGAAGATCAACAAATGATCGCCAGTTCCACACGGATCTAGGTGCCACTGACAGATGATTTTCAACGGATGAAGAAGTCCCATACCGTAACCCCTTTTCCCTCGCCGCTCAGAAACATGTTCAAACGATTCTGCCCTGAGTGGGAAGGACAGTGACACGACACACACGCACACACAAATGACGCTGTAGCACAAGAACACAAGCAAGGCCAGCTCACGATCAACAGACGTACAATCAGAAGGTCCACTTGGTCGAGTCGATAAAGAGGGATCTGGACATATCTCGATTTGGAAATCAGCAGGCACAAGGGCACTGGACAGGTCTGCATGGTGCGATGATGGAACTTGTAGTTTGGACAGTATCAGACAACACGGACACTGCCGAAAAGGTGAATTCGGATTGACGGGGGTGATCAACTGGTCATCGAGTGATCAACGCAGGCTTCAAACAACAACAAACATTTTTGTTAGAGTCTACTCTTACCGTATCCGTACAAACTCAATGGAGCTAGAAATTTGCAAAAAGCAACAACATATTCATCAAACTGAAATAACTCAACACAAAATTTCTTCGACCTTTCGAATTTTTTGATTTCTGTGCCGTCACTCGTTCATGCAGCACTTCCAAAAATGTGGACCGAAATAGTGTGTGTTTGTTTGTTTGCCACAGCAAAACAACACCCAGATTCTCGTGAAGATGATGGCATGCAAACATGAAGGAAACTTGAACCTCAAATGATTTCGCAAACAAACCACGTGGACTGTGGCATTGGAATTCCACAGTGCGTCACTTATCGACTTCCATCTTCCCTTCTGCCCGCACCCTTGGATATTCGCTATTTTGCCTCATTTGGAACAGATACGCACATTTCTTGATGGCAACGGAAGCCTTGGATCCCTGCGGTACATCGTCGATGACCTTGTCTCCGCCAGCAGCCTCCAGCCGCTCGTTCAAGATGTCGATCTTCTCGTGCACTGCGCCAAAATGAAGTCCAATGCTCAACATAGATCTGGCACAGAAAAGACTTCTTTTATTTTACTGTGAATTATTTCTCACGCAACCTCGGAAACAGGTCTCACGACAACAACACCAGCTTGCGGAACACGAGCATCTCCCTGCACACACACGCACACACGCGCACACACACGCACATACAGACACAGACATACACACCGATGCTGTCGCAAATCGTCGAGAGAAATAATTTATTGGGTGGCCTTGGGGCCAACGAACCCAGGCTGGCGCTGCCACGCTGGACACCGGCCTGCACACAACTCGGATTTAAATCGGTCTGAAGTTGCACACCAAAACTTCCACTACGTTGAAAGATTTCTTGTACTCACGTGCCAAATTTTCTGCGTACAGGTTTTCGAACTCCCTCTCGATTTGCCCAAACAGTTCGTCCAGTCTGCTCCTGAAGCAAGCGAGCAATGCCTGATGCAAGATGGTCTATTGTTGCGGATGGGGAATGAATTTCTGGTCTGTTCCATAAGCTGCTGCTGTTCTTGGTTACAAGTCTTCCCATCAACAGGACACCCAACATCGGGAATGAAATGGACCGTCTCATTGTCCCTGGCAACTGGCATATCGACGTTGGTGTGGACTGGTCTCAGACGAACTCCATCAGCACTGGGTGTTTGTCAATTAGCATGCCGAAAACTTGATACACACACACACACACACACACACACCAGCACCATAATACCTCTTGATTCCAATCATCACATCTGACATTTTCTTGTAAATTCCATGCTTTTAAAAGCTCCGTAGTATAAATTTCCTTATTTGGAAAGTTCAAATCAACCTCAGGAACTTGCAATAGGATCAGAAATTATTGTGGTCATCATACCTATTGATTCCAATCATCATGTCTGACAATTTCTTGTAAATTCTATGCTTTTAAAAGCTCTGTAACATAAATTTCCTTATTTGGAAAATCCAAATCAACCTCAGGAACTTGCAATAGGATCAGAAATTATTGTGGTCATCATACCTATTGATTCCAATCATAACATTTGACATTTTCTTAAAAATTTCTATGCTATAAAAAGCTCCATAATACAAATTGCCTTGTTTGGAAATTTCAAATCAACCCCAGGGATCTGCAATAAGATCCAAAATGATCTTAATCATTATACTATTGAATTCAGATCTTGAAATCTTGACATTTCACACCTGTTCCACAACTTTCACACATTTTAAAATGCTTGATTCCTTATTTGGTGTGACAAAATAAAGCTTTGAAATTTTTTTTAAACCCTTGAAATGTGATATCTGATCATGCTTGATCATAGCATTGATGCCCATTGATCTCTGATGCATCACATTGATTTCTTCAACAATTCTGAAATTTGGACTCAAACCTATACACAAACTCAAATTTTGTGCATTTAGCCACCAAGCCAGGAGAGTGAGGGTGGCTTGATTTGATTGATG
>JAAUXT010041948.1_pt1 | contig 15973 bp, 16 predicted proteins | sample 7278171 | NCBI WGS metagenome assembly JAAUXT01 (sample SAMN14350112, study PRJNA611818) | marine sediment metagenome | isolation source: surface marine sediment (1.8m) | place: French Polynesia: Moorea | collected 2018-08 | reverse complement strand
GGGAGGCAAAGATGCCGGGGGTCTCCGGCGAGAGAGCCACCACGTTGACCCGTGTGGAACCGCAGACCCGGGCCCCGGCCAGCGGGCCGGTGGCGAAAACCATGGGATTGGCGGCGTCCAGCGCCGTCGGGGGATTTCTTTGGGCGACCGCCTCCTCGAAGAGTTTGGCCGCCATATAGGCGCCGCCCAGATATTGCCGGTAAAAATCTTGATCTTTGGCCACCACCGCCGCGGTTTGGGTCGTGAGATCGATCTTTAGAATCCGGCCCATGAATCCATGCATCGTTATTCTCCTGATAAGAACAGTCAATCGTGCGCTCAAGCCTTGCCGGCCAGGGCCACCAGCCGGTCGAACAAACCCTGCGGAGTGGCGTCCTCGGCCGCGGAGAGCTCGGGATACCACTGTACCGCCAGCAGTTTCGGGTTCCCGTCCAGTTCCATGGCCTCGATGACGCCGTCTTCGGCCCAGACCACCGGACGCAGGCCCGTGCCCAGCTGGTCCACGGCCTGGTGGTGCCAGGAAACGATGGTCACCCGGTCGGTGCCCATGGCCTGAACGTATTGGGCCGGAATATTGAAGCCGTCGGCGTGGGCAATGCCGGAAGTGCTCAGCCCGATAAACGGTCGGCTGAGGTTCCCGGCGCCGGCCGGGACCGGCACAGTGTCTGGGGCGGTCATGCGCATCAGCCGATCCGGCCCTTAACGGCATTTTGCAACAGGGTGGTCAAATTCGCCTCGGTCAGCGGTATCGGATTGCCGCCGGCCGACGGGTCGACGGCGGCCATCCGCGCCAGTTGTCCGATTTGATCTTCGCGGACGCCCAGGGCGGCCAAATCGTCGGGGATGCCGATGGCCGCCCGCAGGCGCCTAATCCAGTCGACAACCGCCTGAAACGAAGGATCGGGGAGATCCAGATAGCGGGCTAAGGCCGTCATCTGCTCCTCGATGACGGACCGGTTGAAGACCAGCACATAGGGCATGACCACAGCGTTGGTCAGACCATGGTGGGTGTTCAACACGGCCCCGCAGGGATGACTCAGGGCGTGCATGGCCCCGAGCCCCTTCTGGAAAGCGGCGGCACCCATGGTGGCGGCCGCCATCAAATGGGCGCGGGCTTTCAGATGGTCACCCTCGCGGCAGGCCGTCGGCAGCCAGTCTTTGATCAGGCGGATGCCTTCCAAGGCGATGCCCTGGGCCAGGGGATGATAGAACGGGCTGCAGAAGGCTTCCAGGTTGTGGGAAAGCGCATCCATGCCCACCGCCGCGGTAATGTCCGGCGGCAACCCCAGGGTCAGTTCCGGATCGGCGATCACCTGCGCCGGGAGCATGCGCGGGTGGAAGATAATCTTCTTGGTGTGATCGCGTTCGTCCGTGATCACCGCAGCGCGCCCGACCTCGGACCCCGTGCCGGAAGTGGTCGGCACCGCCACCACCGGCGCCATGCCGTCCACGTCGACCCGGGTGTACCAGTCCTCGCGGTCTTCGAAATCCCAGATGGGTCGCGTCTGCCCGACCATCAGCGCCACGGCCTTGCCCACGTCAAGCGCGCTGCCGCCGCCAAAGGCAATGACCCCGTCATGCCCACCGGCGCGGAAGGCGGCCACGCCGTCATCGACATTCTTGGCCACGGGATTGCCCTGAAGATCGGCAAACACCTCGCAGCCCAGACCGGCGGTCCGGCAGCCGGCGGCCGCATCCGCGATCAGGGGCAGCGCGGCCAGCCCGGGGTCGGTCACGAGCAGCGGGCGTGTCATGCCCAATTCCCGGCAGACTTCCGGCAGTTCGCTGATCCGCCCGGCCCCGAAGCGGATGGCCGTGGGGTAGTTCCAGTTTCCGTTGAGTTCCATCTCGACGGCCATAGTCATTAACCTCTCGTATATTTGAAATATTTTTTTACGAATACGGTCATCACAGCCCGAACCTGACAACGCGAAATGAGGATTTTTCGTTCTGAGCAAGGCCGCACAAGGGTTTACGGTGAGGCGTACCCTTGTACGCCGCAGCCGCAAACCCGCGGAGAACGCCGCTCAGGACGAAAAAGACCATTTCGCGCCGATGGTCAGATGATTTCAAAATAGCGCTCCAACTCCCAATCGGTGATATGCTTGCGAAATTCGCGTTCTTCCCATTCGCGGCTGGCGGCATAATGGTCGACAAACGCATCGCCGAACCAGTCGCGGGCAACCCCGGAGGCCTTCAGGCGCTGGGCAGCACAATACAGGGTGCGCGGGAATTGAAGCCCCTCGGGAAAATCCTGGTCATAGGCATTGCCGCTGACCGGTTCCGGGAGCGGGACGCGGTTTTCGATCCCCCACAGCCCGGAGGCCAGGGCGGCGGCCAGGACCACGTAGGGGTTGGCGTCGGCGGCGGCCACGCGATACTCCACCCGCTGCGCCTCGGCACCGCCGGGAATCACCCGCAGGGCGCAGGTGCGGTTGTCGAGGCCCCAGCTTGCCTCGGTGGGCGCCCAGAATCCCGGGATCAGCCGGGTAAAGCTGTTGACCGTCGGGGCGATCATGGCCAGCAGTTCGGGCATCAGACGCTGCTGGCCGGCCACGAAATGGCGCATGGTCGCGCTCATGGTTTGCGGATCCGCGGGATCGTGAAACACGGCCCGGCCATTGTCATCCTTAAGCGAGATGTGGATGTGACCGCTCTGGCCGGGCCAGTCCGGCGACCATTTGGCCATGAAGGTCGCCAGCAACCCGCAGCGCTGGGCCACGATCTTGGTGAACGTCTTGAACAGGGCCGCCTTGTCCGCGGCGGCCAAACCGTGATCCACGTTGATCGCGGCCTCCAGAACCCCCGGGCCGGTTTCCTCGTGCAGTCCTTCGAGGGCGAAATCCATGGCTTCGCAGGTCGCCAGCAGCTTCTGGTAGAATTCACTGTGAACGGAATTGCGCAGCACCGAATAGCCGAAAAAGCCGGGCGCCAGGGGTTTGAGATCACGGTAGCCCTTGGCACGGATCGAGTGGGCATTTTCTTCGAAAACAAAAAATTCGTATTCAAATCCGGCCTGTGGATCGAACCCCATCCGTTGGGCGCGCTCCAGAACCCGGCGCAAGGTCCCCCGGGGGCAGATCGCCTCCGCCGCCTCGGCGAACTCGCCCAGGAAAAACAGGGTATTGTCTTCGAAGGGAATCTCGCGAATACTCTCCGGCAGGATGCGCACCGGCGCATCCGGATAACCGGTATGCCAGCCCGTGTAGGTCACATTGTCGTAAAGCTGGTCCTGGAGATCCCAGCCCAGGACCACGTCACAGAAACCAAACCCCTTTTCAAGAGACGAGAGCAGTTTGCCCCGGGACATGTACTTGCCCCGCATGACCCCGTCGACGTCGAAGACACCGACCTTGACATGCGCAGGCTTGCGCTCCGCGACGAGCGCGTGGACATCTTCAGCCGTCTTGATGTCGGTTATTGTCATTACGCCCCTCCTTGACGGGTGCCCGTCCATAAACGGCATCTTTTCCGCCCGGGCCGGTGTTCTCACGATTTTGAAATCCTCGATGTATGCTGACGAGGCCTGGGGTTTAAAAATCAGGGCGGCCTTAACCTGAGCCGAACGCTACCATTTCGGGTTGGGCACTGACCGAACGGCCGGTTTCCGCCTGACCGTGTATTTATACACAAAAAACGAAAAAGGCATAATGATGACGCGATTATTCACTCCATTCGCATGACACGCACCTCAACTACCCCCAGGCGCAGCATCCCCAGTTTGGCGGCGGCCGCATGGGACAGATCGATGACCCGGCCGCGCACGAAGGGCCCACGGTCATTGATGCGCACCGTGACCGTGCGTCCGTCGTCCAGGCGGGTGACGACGACCCTTGTGCCGAAGGGCAGGTGTCGGTGCGCCGCCGTATAGGCCTGTCGGTCGTAACGCTCGCCGTTGGCCGTCAGACGGCCATGGAAACGGTCGGCATAATAGCTGGCCAGTCCGATTTCGACCGCCGCCGGCACCTTCGCTTTGGGGGGTGTCGCCGCGCATCCCGCCAGAAAGGCCAGCCCCGTCAGGCCTACGAGCAGCATCCCGCGAATCCGACGCTCCATGTCGTGGTTGGCTTGAGAAATCCGGTAGGTATTCATGTCCAACGGCATAGCGATAAATGTGCATCTGCGTCAAGCTGGCGTGGATCTTGGCGCTTCTGCTCAGGGCTAAACGGCGCCATCGAAACAATACGTGCCATTCCTAATTGAAAACAGGCAATTCGGTATTAGTATGATAAGCAACGCAAGGTGCGCGGAAAATCTCCGGCCCGCGCGGCCCACCGTGAAATTATGCCTAGGGAGAAAACATGGATTTTGCAAGCTACTACCTGGAACTGTTCGAAATGCTCAACCAGGCCTGCAAGAAGATCGCCTCGGGCCACTATGATCAGGAAGATGCCGAACACCTTTTCGAATTGGCCAAGCGCGAACGCTACCCCAGCCTGCTGGCGGATCTGGCCGAATCCTTCGGCATGATGATGGTCAAGATCGAAGCCCGGGAATTCAAGATGAAACAAATGCTGGAAGAACTGGAACAAGCCAAGACAAAACATGTCGAATAGCTTCCGGCCGTCCGCGCTTAGGCCCACCCTAGCGCCAACCAGCGCCATCACCGACCCCTTCCCGCCTCAGGTGACGGATTTCGCAGGTACAATAATGCGCACGCCCCGATGAAGGTATTTCACTACAGTCAACCGCCGTCGAATCGGCCGTGGGATCAGCCTCCCGGTATTTCCGTGGGTTGGGTGTAGGTGAATCCCTGCGATTCTCAAAGCCCGCCCGCAAAAGGGATGAATTAGTATTTTCATATAATTTCAGTTAATTATTCCATTAGTATATCATGGACGCCTTGGCATTATCTTTGCTTAACAGGGTTGCAACCCGCTGCAGAGGGATTTGGTTTCCGGCTGGCCTCCGCATCCGCAGGGTGCGGGTCGGCAACATTCGCCGGATTTAATTGGTAAGCTATCCATATTTCCAAGGAGGTCTGCAATGAAGAAGGTGACAACGATTGCCCTGGTGGTTCTGATGGTCGCGCTGTCCCTGGTGGGCACGGCCTGTGCGTCTGAGACGCAGGCGCCGAAGGAAGAAGTCGTCCTCAAAGGAACGGTTGACGCCAACAACCGCTTCATCGACGAAAGCGGCCAAACGTACGAAATGGCCGTCAACGATCAAGCGGCCAAAATCATGGACCAACCCGGCCAGAAAGTCGAAATCAAAGGCACCGTGATGGAGAAGGAAGGCGTCAAGACGGTTGTCGTCAAAGAATTCATCGCCCTGCCGTAAGAAACACCGCTGCCGCCCGGGGTGCGAATCCCGGGCGGCAACATCCGCCTTCCCCGCATCGATCGTCGCCCGACGGTCGCATGACGCCCCCGGCCCGCGTCCCCCTCGCCGCATGGCTTTGGGCCGCCTAGCCCGTCTTTTCCTAATATCTTGCCTGCCGGCGAATCTTAGGCTTATATTGGCTCTTCACGCACGCGCCTTTCACAAAAACCGGCCATCGGAATGACCCATGCCGGGAGGTATTCAAGACCGTGAAGATCTTCCACAGCGACGGCTGCCGGCTGGACCTGCCCGCCCGGCACACCTTTCCCATCGAGAAATACCGCCAGTTGCGCGAGCGCATTCAGGCGGCGGGACTGGTCGCTGACGACCGATTGGTGGCGGCACCCGCCGTAGGGGATGCCGACATTCTGCGGGTTCACGATACGGACTACATCGAACGCCTGCAGCAGGGGCGTCTGACCAGCCATGAAATCCGACGGATCGGATTTCCATGGTCGCCTCAACTGGTGCAGCGTGCCAAGCATTCCGCCGGGGCCACCCTGGCCGCCGCCCGGGCCGCCCTGACCGAGGGCCTGGGCATCAATCTCGGGGGCGGCACCCATCACGCCTTTCCCGACCACGGCCAAGGCTACTGCGTGCTCAACGACGTGGCCATCGCCCTGCGCGCCCTCCAGGCCGGGGGCCGGTTACGAACGGCTGTGGTGATCGACGGTGATGTCCATCAGGGCAACGGCACCGCGGCCATCTTCAATCGAGATCCCGGCGTGTTCACTTTTTCGATTCACGGTCGCAACAATTTTCCTTCCCGTAAAGTCCCCGGCGATTTGGATATCGCCCTGAATGACGATACCACGGATGACGATTACCTGGAGGCCTTCGAAGCGGGGCTGGCGCAGGCCCTGTCCGCGGGCGTCTTCGATCTGGCCATCTACCTGGCCGGCGCCGACCCCTACCATGACGATCGTTTCGGACGCCTGGCTTTGAGCATGGACGGCCTGGCCCGCAGGGACCGCCTGGTCCTGGAGCGCTGTCGTCGCTCCGCGCTGCCCACGGTCATTACCATGAGCGGCGGCTATGCACGTCAAATTGCCGATACCGTCGCCATTCATTTCCAGACGGTGGCCATCGCCGCCGAGCTTTTTCCGCCATCACCCTCCCCTGCCATAACTTGAGCTGCCCATGGGTCTTCCCTTGATAGGCGGTCGCCCAAAATTGTGCGTGCACGATGGCGTTAAGAATTCCGCTTGAAATCGGAATTGATTGCCCCCAAAACCGCGTGTGCTCATCTGAATTGGCCTTGTCTGGCCTGCGCGCAGGAGGTTTGGCCACAACCGGCCAGCCTCTCCCTTCTAGCCGGGCGCGGCCGGCGGAGGACAACCCAGGAGGACCGCCCGTCGGCAGTCCCCGTGTTAAGTCAGCTCTCCTGAAGGATCGGCGCACCCAGCTCACTGAGGGCGAAATTGTAGAATACGTGGTGGCCATCGTAGTCTAAAACCCGCAGATCATCGCTCTGGCTCAGATCCCCCATGACGACGTTGAATTGCTGTCCGTAACGCTGTTTGACCGTTTCTTCATCGACCTCGTAGGCGATGTATTTCTTGATCCCCTTGGCCGCCAGTTTGGCTTTCAGGTTAGGATCGCCCAAGTGGTCATAGGACGTCAGGAGCAGGATCGGCCCGGTGCCGGTAAAGATGATACCCGCTTTCATAATACCCCCTTTCGCGATTCCGGATGGCATCTCCGGATCCGGCGGATGATCCCAAATCGCATCCGTGCGGCCATCCGACAAACCGCCAGACTGTGGATTGAAGGCGCGGTCCGACATGACGCCGGAGTTTTTTGGAACCGGAGGAAACGAAATGGGCACGCTATCACGAACGCGTTTTCGGGGCGGCGTCGGGGCAGCCAATGGTGGATACTTCGGCGCAGGCTTCACATGTATCTAGCGGAGGCCTCTGTCGGGTCTGAGGTTCAGGAGAGGGGAAAGCGCACGAAAGCTTGGAAGCGGCATGGGCACCGGCGTCGATCAAACCAGCTGTCACTAAAGTATTGTTGGGGGCGGCGTTGTCAAGCCGAATCCCGGGGGGATTATTCGCGGACCGGTGTCGTTCAGGGCGGTGCCAGCAGGCGTTCCAGCCTCCGAATTTTCACAGCCAGACCCACGACCACCAGGATGTCGCCGGCCTCCAGACAGGTCTCGGCGCCAGGGTTGAAAACCATCTGGCCGTCGGCTTTTTTGATCGTGATGATGATAACGTCGAAATCCCTGCGGATGTTGGTATCCATCAGACATGTGTCGATCAGCGGCGACTTGGCGGTAACCCGCAATTCCTCCACCTCGATTTCCTCGGAGTCGTCGGCGAAAGCCATTTCCAGAAATTCAATCACCGTGGGGCGCAGGATGGCGTGAGCCATGCGCCGGGCACCCAGATCGTAAGGTGATACGATTTTGTCGGCCCCTGCCGCCCGCAGGGTTCGCTTGGAAGAATTCAAGATGGCGCGGGCGACGATAAAGATATCCGGATTCATCTCCCGGGCCAGCAGCACCATGAAAACATTGTCGGCATCGGTGCCGACCACGGTCATGAGGCCCCGGGCCCGGGCGATGCCGGCGCGCTTGAGCATGTCTTCATCATTGGCCGGCCCCAAAAGGTATAGCACGCCATCTTCATTCATAATGGGCACCCGGGTCTCTTTCTGCTCGATGACGACCACGTCCAGATATTTCTGGATCAGAAAGCGGGTCAAGGCCCGGCCCATGCGACCGTAGCCGCAAACGATGTAATGATTTTTGAGCCTGTGGATTTGTTGGTCCAATTTACGTCTCCCCAGGACGAGGCGGATGCGTCCCTCGACCAGAAACTGGATGATTGCGCCCACCACATAAAGGAAGTAACCGACCCCCAGGAGGATCAGGAACAGGGTGAAGATCCTTCCGGTAGCACTCAACGTATGGGTTTCACCGTAACCCACCGTGGCCAGGGTGATCACCGTCATGTACAGTGAATCCAAAAACCCCCAGCCCTCGATCAGCATGTAGCCCAACGAGCCGACCGCCAGCAGGGCGATCGAAAGACACACCGAAATGATGGCCTGGTGGATGCGCTCCACACGATGCTCCTCTCGCTGTACACAACCGGATAGGGGGAAGGTGCTGATTTCCGGAGTATTCAGCAAGTTTAGGTTCGTTGCAATAGAAATCCTACCTGCAGGTGGTGCTCGGGCCTCTTGCGAGGGGGACGCCCTGCGCCCCCGACCGTTGTTGCCGCCGTTGGCATCAGGCCTTATCATCTTGGCGCACTGCTTGCGGTTTATGGCGCGAAACGCCTATTGACGCCTGCGGGCACGCATTCCACAACCCACCTCAAAGGAGGCTTGTCATGCCACCCGAAATCAAACGGATCCTGTATGCCACCGATCTATCCCCCAATGCGGCTTATGCCATGCGCTATGCCAGCAAGATTGCAGGCCAGAACGATGCCCGCATCGTGATCTTGCACGTGATCGAAAAAATGTCGGCCACCTCCCAGGCGCTGCTCTCCTCCTACCTGGATAAAGAGGAGTTGGAAGCCCGCAGCCAGGCCGCGGTCGACTACCAGATCGAACGGATTCGCAAACGCCTCGACCTATTCTGTGAAAAGGAATGCCGCTTCGATCCAGATCTTGTGCGCCGTGTGGAAAAGATCGAGGTCCGTGAAGGTTTTCCGGCGGATGAAATCCTCAAGCTCGCCGATGCCAACGACAGCGATCTGATCGTCATGGGCACCCACGGCAAGGGCCTTCTTGAAAACACCTTCGTGGGCAGCATGGCCCATAGGGTCATGCGCCGCTCGCGCCGGCCGATATTCGTGGTCCCCCTGCCCGCGGACCCCGGCGATATTACGATCGATGAAGCTTCGGCCTGACACCGGCCGCCGCCGTTAACCGGCGGCCGTAGGGTGCCGGCGCCTCACGATTAAATCGACACCCAGGTATGGCTGCGGGCCGCCAGCTGCAGCGCATCGATAACCTGCATGTTGGCCACCGCATCCGATAGCGGCGTGGGCACCGGCGCATCGTCGAGGATCGCCTTGGCCATCAGATCGCCCTGAAGGGTGTACTGGTCGCAGGCCGCCAGGTGTATTTCTTCGATTTGGTTTCCGGATTGGTACCACATCCGGCAGATCTGATCCGGGGGTGCGTTGAAGGGAATTTCGATTTCAATACGCCCGTCTGTTCCCAGGATGTTGACCCGCTGATAAGGAGCCAACTGGGTCCCGCAGGTAAAGGTGGCCGTTCCGGCGCCGAAAATCATGATGCCGGAAACCTGGCGGTCGGTCTGGAATACGGGATCCAGTTCAGTGAATCCGCAGACGCGCAGGGGCTCGGCCTCGAAGAGCCAGCGGGCCAGGGAAACCGCATAACAGCCAATATCCATGAGGGCGCCGCCGCCCAACTCCGGCCGATTGCGGATGTTGTCGGGGGCCACGTTGTAATAGGCGAAGAACGACTGGATCGCCCGCAATTCGCCGATCTTCCCGCGGTCGACCAGCAGCTTGGCGCGCTGCCACTGGGGATGGTGACGGTACATGAACCCTTCCATGACCTTCAATGCCGGATGACGCCCGGCCGCATCCAGCAGTTCACGGGCTTCGGCGGCGTTCAATCCCAGGGGTTTCTCGCAGAGCACATGCTTGCCTGCCATCAGGGCCTTGATCGACCAGGCCACGTGCAGGTGGTTGGGCAGGGGCACATAGACCGCCTCGATTTCCTGATCGGCCAGCAATTCCTCATAAGTGCCGTAGGCCCGCGGAATGTTGAGTCGCCCGGCAGCCTCCCGCGCTTTGGCCGGTTCACGCGAGGCGATCGCTTGGAAGTCGCAGAAATCGCTCTTCCGCATGGCAGGAATAACCTTCTCCAGGCCGATTTTGGCGGTGCTCAGGGCACCCCAGCGAACTTTACGCATTAGATGCCTCCCTCAATGGTATCCATCATGATCGTAGGTCAAGGTATCAGCATCGTTGCCCAACGAGCGCGATTGGGCTTTGGGCCAGCCATCCAACGCCTACCGCATGATCCGGTGCTTGATTGCGATGGTCTCCGCAGCGTAGGCGGCTTTGTAGGGGTTCCGGTGTTTAAGAAACATTTCCATGATGGGGGCAAAATCGTTCATGAAGCCTTCGTTGGCCACCACGCCATAAGCGAAGCTGCCCACGATGCGATCGCGTCCAAAGTCCCGCGCCGCCGTCTTGGAATAGGCGTTGTATTTGGAAAGGTCACTGTCCAGGCGCGCCGAGATGGCGCCTTTAAGAGGATTGAAGGTATCACCGCCCTCGCGGGAGCCCAAGACGGCCAGCCAGGCCAAAGCGGCCTCGCGGTTGGGGGCCCCCTGGGGTAGACCGAACGAATCGGCCAGAAACATGAACTGGCCGCCCGTTCCGGGGGAAGCCGACCAGCCGAAATCTCTTCCGGGTCTGAGTTTGTGGGATGTAATCAAATAGCCAGCGACCCAATCGCCCATGATGTAAAAGGCTGCCCGGCCGTTGACCACCATGTCGGTGGCCTGCCGCCAGGAAAGCGAAGACGCATCGCCGTTGGTATATTCCAAAATGCCGGCCAATACCTGCCAGACCGATATCATCGCCTCGCTGGTCCAATCCAGGTTGCCTTGCCAGAGCGCGTTCCATTGGTCTGGTCCCAGAACCGCCAGGGCCACGGATTCCCATAGGTGGTTAGTCGTCCCGTTCGTGGCCAGGGCCAGTGGTTTGACCCCTTGCGCTCTGAGTTTGGGGGCGATTTTGAAAAAATCCTTCCAGCTGGCGGGCGGGGTCACGCCCCATTTCTTCAAGTTGGCGGGTACATACCACAGCAGGTTGGAGCGATGAATATTGATCGGTACCGACCAGATGCCCTCGTCCGTACCGATCAGTTTGATGAGGTCCGGCGGAAAAGCCTTCATCCAACCCTGGGATTGAAAAAGGGTGGTCAGGTCTTCCATTCGCTCGGCCCGGACCCAGGTGCCGATCAGCTCCTGCCCGGCGTGAACTTGAAAACTGTCCGGCGGATTACCATCCCGCATGCGGGTCTTGAGGACCGCCCTGGCGTTGCGCCCCGCACCGGACGTAACCGCGGCGTTGATCACCTTGACCTGCGCATAGCGCGACTGGAACAATTCGATCAGAGCGTCCAGGGCCGGCCCCTCGTCCCCGACCCACCATGAGAAAATTTCCAGCTCACCCTGGGGCGGATTCTTGGCAGAAACCGGCGAAGAGACGTACGCAAGCAAGATGAAGCCCAGGATCACCGCAACGGCGGTAACTTTGAAGATACCGTTTGGCATGACAGATCTCCCTGATCGGTGAGCTCTGGCGCGAGCAATGCTGAGAAGAGGTTCATGGGCTTGTGCGATTGCGTGTTAAACTTAATGCTTCACAGCGTGCTGGGGCTAAGGGCGCTGTGTTGAGCGGAAAATGGGAGCGGGGCTGCGAAGCCGATCCAAATTTGATCCGGGCGATCGCGTCGGGAAGGGATCTTGCGCAGCACCCAGGTTCATGATGAACGGCACGCCGGGTCGGTCGCCAGCTCAACGTCGTAGAAATTGGCAAGCCTGGAAAGTCTTGTCAATAGCTAAATCGACGGACCTGGCACCACCAGCGGTTCCGGCCCCGCATCAATATCTTCGCTCCCCTTCGGGTGGCAAAGACGCGCGGCGCCCGACCGCCATGCCGCCGTATCCTCGCCGCCTGCGTTTGATTCCAAGGGATGCGGGGCCTTCCGATCGGATGGCGGCATGCTATTATGTTTCGGTCTGGAGCACGCACTCGGCGCGGCGATACCCGGCACACAGAAGAACGGCAATCATAAAAACCTTCTCTCCTGTCCGGTCCCCGTCAAACATGGACACTATTTGACCTGATCGAACGGCTTGCCATCGCTGCTGCCGCCATACCATTTGATCACGCCGTTGGTGGTGTCGATCACGGAGATCTCCGTAAACGAACCGCGCGTGGTGCAGCACATCCGGTAGCGGCCGATCTGGGACGTATTGGTCCCGTCGGCGCCCGTCAGAAAAACGACGGCCAAGGCCGCAACAGCCCCGAGCAGCAGGTAAATGGCGCGTTCTTTCCAATGGCCTTTGTGCATCATGATCTCCTTATGTCCGGGTTGTTGGGACCGCATGCCGCTTAGCGACTGAAGGCCGCCAGAAAATCGGGCAGAAAGTCCTGCATGCTGCCGAAGGGCGGCGCATCCGCAGGAACGATCCCCGGTGAAAAGCCCATTTGACGAAAGGGCTCCAGAACCTCGGGCTGCCGACTGATGACGTGCATCGGCACCAGAGAGGGCGCGTTGGGTCCGGTAATGTGAGCATTGGGCTGATGATCGCCGAGGATGATGATCAGGGCATCATCATGGGCAAACCGGGTAAGGTAGTGACCCAGCACCGTCAACTCATACTTGATCGCGGTCAGATAGGCCTCGGTGGCCTCGGTCAGGTCCGGCCAGTTGTTGGGAAACACCACGGGCTCCAACTGGTGAAAGACGGATCCGTCGCCGATAAGCTCCCAGTCGGGCAGGTAGACGGGCTGCCGATGAAAGGGTGCGTGGGTGCTCACGAGAACATAGCGGATAAAGAGAGGCCCTTTGTGGCCTGCGATCTCGCGGCGGAAGATGCGATCCAGAACAAACTGGTCGGGCATGGGAGCGAAACCGAAGGCCGGTCCGCGGTAATCGAGATCCCGGGCATGATATTCCCGCTGATAGCCGAAATAGCGGCCTTCGGGCCAGGGCATCGTGGTGCCCGGCATGATCGAGAGGGTCCGGTAGCCGGCCCGCGCGAAATAAGCGGCCAGGGGCGGCACCCGGCTGGCCACCAGATAGGCGTAGCGCAGCTGGTCGGGCAGCCAGACCCCGCTTTCCAGCGTACCGAACGCCAGCCAGGAGGCCCCGCCGAAGGTCGGCGAGCGCAGATAGCGGGAGTAGACCATGTATCCCTCCCGGGTCAGGTTGGCGGCGAACCGTCGAATGGAAGGCGCAAACGCCTGCCAGTGCGCGGGTTTCTTGAAGAGGGTCTGGCCATAGGACTCGATCAGCAACAGGTAGACATTGCAACCCTGAAGACCGACCAGGGGCGCTTCGTAGGCGGGGATCCGTGCAGCGGCCATCTGAACGGTGGAAAGCCCGCGGCGGCGGATTTCGCGGATGTTGGCCATGAAGGCCATTTCCGCCGCCAGGCGTGGCGTAAAGGCGGTCACCGGCGGGGGCAGGCGGGCGGGATAATGCCCGCTCTGGTAGGCGCCCAGCGCCAGGGCCAGCACCACGCTCAAGCCCCCATAGCCGCGCCGGGCCGCCGGGTGGCGGAAAAAGTCTCCGGCCGTTTGCAGCGACCGCCATAGGGCCCATAGAAGGGCTGCGACCAGAACCGCCGTCAGAGCAGCGTAACAAGCCAACCGCATCAGCGAAAAGGAGTTGGCCAACAGATGCGCGAGCCCCGGCAGATAGCCGATATCCATGTATAGATTGAACGGGCGGTTGAAATAAACCGGCATGATGACATCGCCCAGGCGAAACAGGCGTCCGAAGATCAGCAGAACCATCAAAGGCAGGCAGACCCGGGCACGGACGGCCATACCGCCCCAGGCCAACGCGCAGAGCACCCCCAGAAGCCCCCAGACCTCTAGTGAGGGCCGCAGCAGCTTGAGGGACAGCATCGGTGCGGCGGGAAAGTCGAGGTTGATAAAAAGATTCAGAAAACCCCAGGCCAGGACGAATTGCGCCAGGGTACGCCGATCGAGTGATGATCGCGGGGGCGGGATCATGGAAAAATCGCCTCTAAGCCGGGCGACTCGGCACTGCGGCGGGGTTGCCGGGAGGCAGCCAGCGACTCCAGAAAATCCGCCAGGCGGGCCATGGTGCCGGCCCAGGTCGGGTGCCGCGCGAACCGCCGGTGCGCAGCCAGGCCCATCTGCCCGAGTTTGGCCCGATCGGCATCCAGGGTGGCCAGAGCCCGAATCACCGCGGCATGATCGCCGCGCCGCACCAGATAGCCGTTGACACCGTCGCTGACCAACTCACCGGTAGCGCCCTCCCGGGCGCCGATGACCGGCAGCCCGAAAGCCTGGGCCTCCAGGGTGGCCATGCCGAAACCCTCGTAAGCGTAGGGCATGCACAGAAGGTGCGCCCGTTTCAGCTCCGCCGCCAGGGCCGGTCCCTCCCGTCGCCCCATCAGCTTGACCCGGGTGGCCAGTCCCCGCGCCGCGAGCGCCTGGCGCACCCGCCGCACGTAGGCCGGATCCATGTCCCGGCGGCCCACCACCCGCAATTGCCATGCGCGGTGGACCAGTTCTGCCAGGGCGTGGATCAGGGGCAGCAAGCCCTTGCGGGGTATGAGGTTGCCCAGAAACAGGAGTCGCAGCGGGGCGGGCTTTCGGGCGCGTGCGCCAATGGCCGCCGGTGAAAGGGGTGCGCCCAGGCGATCGCCTCCGGGAGGGGCCACCACATGGGGGCGATTGGCGGCGGTCAGCCGCCAGACCGTATCCCGGGTGGTGCGTGAGTTGAAGACAAAGCCGTCCACACCATCCAGGTAGCGTTTTTCCACCAGCCGCAGCAGGCGATTGCGCCAGGCGGCGCGGGGCTCGTCGCAATGCACCTGGTGCACCACCGCAACGGCGGGGCCGTGGGCGTTGCCCCGCCGCGCGTTGAGGCGGATTAAGGAAGGATGGCACAATTCGTCCTGGAGCAGCAGGTCCAGCCCGGGCACGACCTCCGGCAGCTTCCCGTTGAGGGCCAGCCGCCCCGGGTAGTTTGTAACCGGCAGGCACATGACCCGGACCCGGTGCCCCCGTGCCTCGAGCGCCGTCACCATCTGTCGATCGTAGAGGTAGCCCCCGGTAAGGGTGTCGAGGCGTCCGTAAATCATGAGACCGATATTCACCGGAACTTCTCCCGGTAGGACGCCCAGGCGTCCGCGGTTTCCCAGATGCGCACCTCGATCGCGTGGAAGCGATGCGGCCGCAGGCCCGCCGCCAGACGATCGAAGAAGCACCGGCAAAAATGCTCGATACTGGGGTTGCGCCCTGCGAATTCGGGCAGATCGTTGAGCATCCGGTGGCGATAGTGGTCCACGGAGCGCTCCAGCAGATCTTCGAGTTTTTCGAGATCGACGATATAGCCGTGCTGGTCGAGTTCTTCCGACTCCAGGCGCACTTCCACGCGATAGGCATGTACGTGGGGATCGTTTTCCGGCCCCCAGTCCCCGCCCACCAGATAATGGCGCGCCTCGAAGGCGCGGCCCGTGTTCAGAGTGTACATCGCAACCCTCCTTTTCGCCGGCGGATGGTTTTAGTTTAGACCCTCGGCCAAGCCGGCCACCGGGGCCAGAATCGTCCCACCCGGGCACGATACTGCCGGTAGGGCCGGCCGAAGTGTGCCGTGAGCAGCACTTCTTCCTGGGCCGTGCGGCGTTTCTGGTGGCTACCGAAACAAACCAGGCCGCCCAGCACCAACGGACTGGGGCAGGCCAGAAACAACCCCAGGTAAATCAGCCCCAGGCCGCTGATGATGGGGTGCTGCAGCCAGGCGAAGATACCGCCGGTCACCAGCTTCCGGCTCTGTCCTCGGGAATCGAAGGTCGTCTCTCGGCGCAGGATCGCCACGGCGGCCACGACCACCGCGTTGCCCAGCACCAGGCACACCCCACTGACCAGCGCAAGCC
>JAAUXT010126691.1_pt1 | contig 15974 bp, 11 predicted proteins | sample 7278171 | NCBI WGS metagenome assembly JAAUXT01 (sample SAMN14350112, study PRJNA611818) | marine sediment metagenome | isolation source: surface marine sediment (1.8m) | place: French Polynesia: Moorea | collected 2018-08 | reverse complement strand
GGGGTCTGGCAGAGGGGGGGGTCTGGCAGAAGGGGAGGGGGGGGGGGTCTGGAGAGGGGTGGTTACATTCCAAAGTGTGGACATACGCACACATGAATGCTAAGGTTTTTTAAGCCGTCAGCGGCACCTACATGGCCGGCTACGCAACCATCAATAACGTCCATGGGCAATGGACGTCATGACAACTATCGTGAGCTACAATGAAAAATCTAACATCCTTGCACCTAATTTCATCAAAAAAGCCTGATGTCCAAATGTAGGTTTCAGGCACAACATGAGCATGCAGAAAGTTTTTCTTTTCAGAATTTTCTTTTCACAGCCAGGTTTCTTTCTGTTTAGAATAGATAGAGATCAATTATATTCTCAGTTGTGACCAATTATTCCTTTCTCAGATTCTCAGAGTCAAATCAGTCTGGTTCCCATACCTGCCTGTTGTGGGGCTGAACTTGACCAATTGATTTTGTATTGCAAATATATGTACTAGTGATTAGATATGATCAGACCAGATATATCCATGATTTGTTGTACAGATCAAGAAGGGGATTGGCATGAACTGAAATATGATTACATTTGGATCACTTGCTATCAGTTTGTGATTGATTCCAAGCCAATTAGTGGTTGTTGGAAATGTTTTGGTTGGTGATGGACCTGATCAAACATGATTTTTCGAGGATTTTTTTGTAGACTGATGATGGCAATAGCACAAACCAATATTTGAGTGAGTTTGGGTCAGCTCATACAATTCTATCATTGATTCTTAGCCAGTTGTTGGTGAAATGTATCGGCAGGTAATGGACCTGATTAAAGGTGATTTTTCATGGATTTTTCTGCCGAGTGACAATGGTAATAGCACAAACCAATATTCGAGTGAGTTTGGATCGCCTTCCACAATGGCTTACTCGTATCGGTACTCTGTCTCGCCCGCGCGTTCCAGATCCTGTTTGGTTTGGACTTGTGATTCGGCGTGCACCTCACATGCACACTCTGTGTCGTTCTGGGAGAACCACAGTTACAAGTAGATTGCCGCCAATATTAATTACAAGTGGATTGCCGCCAATAATCCGACCCGTTTTGTGAATCAAAGAACCCGTGCAGTGGTTGGATTGGAATTCGAAGGTTGTTTTGTTTTGGCAGGCTCAAGCTGTGCGGCGCATTTCTGAGCGTCATCGTGTAGTCTGTGCGAAGATGTCGGCAGCGGTCGGAGTGAGAAGATCGAGGCGTCTGCGGGCGTACGCGAGGAGAGTCACAGGGCTGCAGTTCAGCGACAGCGAAGCAGAAAACGCCGAACCCAGAGAGGCAGAGGAGCGTGACAACCACAGTGATGCAGAGAACACAGATCCGGCGGAAATTGAACAACCAGGTGAACGCACGGACATGCAAGATGGACGAGGGGTGTTGTGGGGCAATCTTGCAGACGCACATTCTGACGGCACATTTGCAAAAAATAGACATTTTGGTGCGATGTCAGTCAGCGGTTTTTTTTCTGCAGATGCCCGCGGAGCAGAGCGGCCTTGCATTGACCTGACCGGGGAAGACGACGACGAACCTCCGGTTGTGGACTTGACGAGCCCGGCACTGGAACGCACCTTTCGTGCTGCAACTTTTCTCGAGCCTGTTGTGGTGAGTCTCGCGTGGATGAGTGGAAACTGCTGTTATGAACGGATTGGGTTCAATGCATGAACTTTGAAAAAAAAATTGAAGTCTCGTATTTACCAAAAAAAAAAGGAGTTTTCTTCGCACCAAAGCGCGTCGCGTCTTGTAATACACTGGCAAGACGAGAGGCGTTGTCACTCAAAACGTGTTCACTGCAAATCGTTTTCCAGTGCCATCGCCGAACAGTTCAAACTTGGCAGCCAACTTTTTTGATTCAGAGGAAACTCGTTTGTCACACATCTAACAATTTTTTCTCTGGATTTTCAGATAACAAGATACAGTCGAGGTAGGGTACCAATCGCCATTTTATATCTCTGACCAGTGTCATTCAAACCCAGGCGCGGTCATTTTCAGTGGTTCAACATGTCCACCAAAAACCTGCTGATGTGTACGTTTTCCTTGTGCTGCAAGAGAAGCGCATTGAAATTTGATCATACTTGCGTGCTGCCAGTGAAGGGTTGGTTTCCTTCGAAGCTGACATGTCTGATGCGTGGCACGTCGGCTTTCAGCTCCCAGGCGACGATTGTCTCCACCTCGTCGCAGACGCCGGGTCGGAGAGGAGCTGCAACTCAACTCCGATTCTGACGATGAACTGCCAAACATTCCGCCCACCACGCCAAACCACCCGAAACCCAGCTCCAGGTGGGTGCGATGAGTCAGATAATCGACGTTTTCACTTCAAAACAGGTCTTTCACTGGTTTCTGCTTGCGTGCGGGACAACTACAATACACATTGCGAGTTCAAATCGTTTCAGCACAACGACCACGTCCCCTTTGTCTCCTGAAGGTCTGCAGTTCTCGTGCCCTATCTGCATGGATGGCATCAGTCGGGTGAGCTTTGCTCTTCACGTCAACACATGTGTTCATGAGTGTTCGCGAGGTGTGTGTGAGTTCAAATAAAATGTAAACGTCAATTGCCGAGGTGCAGGTTCTCAGCCGTGTGCCGTACATGCCAAAACCAGACGTGACGGGGAAGTACTTGAAACATGTGTTTCGTTCTGCAGATACGACGCAGTGGTCGCCGGTTGTTTTCCACCGTTTGCGGTCATTTGTTCTGTGATCAGTGCATACAGGACGCTGTCAGGGTGAGTTGTGAAATCTTTCTGCGTTGACTTGCTGTGAAGTTTCCGGCAGTTTCTGGCGCATCTTGTGTTGGGGGTGACTTATGTGCTGCAAGGGCGTGGTGGTCATCTCGTTCGTCGTTCCGAGAGTCTCTGAACTTTCCAACAGTAGAAGTCCAACCAGTCGGCAATTGCGTTGTATCCATTGTTTGAGTGTCTGTCTTCTTGCGCAGCAGGACCTGTTTGCATTTTCTTCACGGATGGTCAGAAATGATTACCCACATTTCAAAAAATCGCAAAGTGTGGGAAACAGCCAGTCTCTGGGCAAAAAAAGAGAATTTTTCGAAAAACGTGGGCTGAACAAAATTGGCCACGAACAATGTCGATTGCCACGCAGTGCGCACTTGCAGATATCAAATCTCTTGTTTCAGCAGGCAAATCGTTCTTCAGTTTTCTTTTTTGTAGTGTTGTAAGAAGAAGTTGTTTCTGCTTTGCAGGCACAACGAAAATGTCCGACGTGCAGGAAACAGTTGACTCTGAAACAAACGCATCCTGTCTTCCTGTGATCGTTCGTGTTTCACGTAACTTTGTAACTGTCGATTCTCGAAATTTATAGTTTGCCAATTGACGCATTTTCTTATGTTCTGGTTTTTCCGAGTTTTGCTCCGCGGCATTCGATACTTTCTTGCAAAGCGAATCAGAATTGAGATGATTGACCGGTACTGTGATTTCAAACTGTGGATCTACTTTCATTTCTTTGTTGCAAGTGCGTTCACACTTTTTAAACGCTGAACAAAATCTGAACACAGGTGCGTGAATTGCACAATTCATTTCACAAAATCGAGTTTGGTACCTCGCAATTGGTTTTGGGAGTATGTGAGGAATGTTACTTTTGGTGTCGCTGTGAAAATGAATAAATTGATTATTTTGAGTGTAGCTTCGTTGGCGTCCCACTCGGGAGAATAGCATCAACTGAAGATTCACGTGGCGCTCGGCGTCCAGACACGGATCGGTGTGATGCGTCGCCCCGTCTTTCGCACTTGCGTGTCACGCTTTCGAAAACAAGGATCAAGCGTGTAAGTCCCATTCGTGATGGCACAAGATTGAATTTGCTTCGGTGGCTTTGCAATGTGAAATTCAGACAACCATCTGAAACGCTCGTCATGCGTCCGGCGTCGACGTCAATTGGATGCACAGAAAACGCTGCAGAGTTGAATTGGAATTTGATCAGAATTTTGGCACAACGGGAACAAAGGCAGGAAAGGAAGATTGTTGATAAAAGAACCCATATTTCCATAGTTTGTGTGGAATGTGATATCTGTCGTCTGGCTCTGAACAAAAGACGTCTGGAAACCCATAGTCGTCTTTTCTGCCCAAAATAGTCAGAAGAGGTTGTCGCAGTTTCCGGAGGTCCAGACTTTCCATGGATCTTTTCTCTTTTGGTAGCTGCAGGAGTTTCTGGCAAAAGTAGGGGTGGTTCTTCAGCCCCAACGCAATCTGTTGTATGTAGCCACTCATGCCGAGGAACAAGCATCGTTGAGGATCCACTGTCACATCTTCTGACCACCTGTTCTCCTGTGGTATTGTCAAAGGTTCAGTTTTCAAAATTTCCTCAAATGCTTCTGTCGGAATCTCGAAAAATCCGTACTCTTTGATTTGTTTGATGATGGGAATGCAGTAATCCGTCGTCTTGCGCTTGATGCTCTTGAACGTTTCAAGCTCCTCATAAAAGCCGAGCTCTTTCGTGATCTCAGTTCTCAGTTTGTTGACAATGCGCGTGTAAAAGTAGGTGTCTGCCTTTGCCCAGCTGAAGTGAAAAATCAGAAAGACGTACAGAAGGATTCCACCAACTCAACGCGGTCGCCAAAAACGTTGCGTTGTTGAGAAGCGTGTTTGCACGTGCAAAATGTTCGATTCAACGGCATCAGCAAACTGCATCCTTTCAATTGAACTGACTTGCGTTTGTTCACCTCTCAAAAGCAGCCTTCTCGGCCCAAGAAACGGTCGGCTTCTTGCCGCCTGATTTGTTGCGAGCTGCAGTCAAATACAGCACGTCTTCCAGCCTCCAGCAGAGTTTTCTTCTCAGCATAACCTGTAAAGCCAATTGGAATGAATTCAGAAGCAACTCATTTGCACGAAATGACAACGAACAGGTTGTGAACTTGCGACACACCAGGGATTCGTCGAATTTTTCCTGTATTATCATTTGGGAAAAGTGCGTTTCCAGGTCCGCCAGGAATCTGTCCACGCTTTGCGAGCTGTTTGATTTGCCGGTGTATCCGTACTGCAAATGTACATGAGGGTGAAAATTTTGCAAAGAGCACTTGGGGACAGTGTGTGTCTGGTGTCCGATTTTTACACCTCACTTACCTGTTGCAGTATTCTGTCGGGCAGATGCGAGAGATCATGACCCAACACATACGCACTCGGGTTTTGCAGAAACACCTGGAGAGGTGTGTCCTTCGGGTTTTTGCCTTGCAGAATTCTGTCGTAACTACATACACGACAAAAGTACTTTTCAGACGGAAATAAAGGATTCGTCATTTGGAGTTTCCCGTGTCCAACCAATCCCCCCCCCCCCGATCAAGCGGTGACAAACATTCACAAAGACACTGTGCTCTGGTTGGGCTCTTCCACAACAGAAGAATCAATTGCAGGCGCTTGAAAAAGCCTTCCCCCCTCCCGATAAAAATGCGAGACAGGTATTCTTGTCTTGCGAATTTGAGTTGACAAACCCTGCCCAAACACTTTCAATCCAAATCGTGGGTCATTGTGCCCCCTTTGGTGCCTTGTACTACTTGGCATTGCGGAGGTGCTTGATTTCGAGAACATACCTGAAGAAGTTGACAGCCGATATAAATCTTCCGAGTGGGTGCCGGATCGTTCCAATGAAAGAAGCATTTGTACCCAAGTATTTTTGAAATATGTCCTTGTTGTATCTGCATGTGTGAAACGAAGTTGCGTTTTGTTTTGTGAACTCAAAGAATCTTCAATTTCCCGCAGAACAACCACTGCCGGGAAGTTGTTTGTTCTTCAGGAATTCAGGATTTGTAGCTTACGTAGTGTGGTGAGCAAAAACATTGAATGTCTTCCCCGCGTCGCTGTTTGTTGGATCTGGGAAGAAGTACGGAGTGAAGTCCGGAAAGGGATACGGATCTCGTCCCAAGACGAGGGCCTTCAAATTTCTTGTCAGAGCAAACCTGAACAATTGACGGTTGAACATGGAATCAATTGCAGTCTTTACAACTGCTGTCAATTGTCACAGGTGCTGGAGAAGCAAGCAGCTTTCGTTCTAGTCCTTCCTCAGTCGAACTCTCCAAATTCGGAATTTCGCCTAATGTTGGGAAAAGGCGTGCGAGTTTGATGGTAACAGCATATACCCTGATCACTCGTGACGAGTCGCACCCGAGCATTAGACGCACCCCAACACCAGCCTCCATGTTCTGGTGCCAAGGTCCCAAAGAAAGAATGGGAAAATCCCACCCATGTGCAAGACACACCCATCATGGACGCTCAAAATTTGGGGGCAAAAAAGTGCGCCTCGTCCTTGGGTGAACACGGTACTCGTACCTGTGAAGGATGCCCTGCATTGTAGTACTTCCCGTTTTTTGGACACGCACTAAACCGACGTGTTGTTGCTCTGTGCATTGTCCTTTCAGTCCGGTGCGTGTCTTTGCAGATTGTGAATCCACTCTTGTTTCTCTCGACATCGAGAAAAAGTCACTGAAAATTTATTCTCAGCATCTTCCAGGTACATGTACAAGCGGACTTCATACATGACAGGTTCGGTTGTTGTATGTTCGAACTTACCTGCTGTATCCAAGGAAAAGTATTACAAAACACGCCACACAGAGCAAAGCTGAATGGCGTTTGTACGACAAGACACAGTTTTTCATCTTATAACGAGCTCTGATTCTCACTCCCGAGCACATGGACAATTGAGACTTGTGACCCATCACCTGAGACTCGGTTCTCGTGTGCTGTTCTGCGATCTCCGACAGTCTGGGCAGATTTTGTGTTCACAAGTTCGCGCCTGAACTGTTGTTCGTGCACGCCGGGCGAAGAATTTGATACGCTTCTCCATTTTCGAAGAGATATCTGGTTTCTCCTGATCACAGAAGGATCTGCTACGGTTCCAATGACGGGTCCGTTCATGCAGAATTTAATGCTGTGCAAAACTTTGTCACTTAATTTCTCAAAAATGTGCACTCGTCGTTGCAGAAAGAGGTTCTCTTCTTACAAAGTTATCGGTTTCCTGTCACACCGTGCGTGCGCGTTGCAGAAACAAGGAGAGCCCCTACAAATTGAGTTCCCACAAACTTGTACGATATGTGTTCAGAATGAATGAGTGTGCAGCAGGAGTTCTTTCTTCACATATTGAATACTGATGAGTGAAATAGTTGACTTATACCACAAGTGAAATCTCTGCAAACATGAAGAGTGCTATTACTGGCAGAGAATGAATGGTCGCACTCTTAGATTTCATGTTTGTACGTACTCGTAGATATTGCACTCGTGGTATAATGGCCAGATAATGCGTGGTCGTGGTCTTAGATTTCACATTGAACACAGTTTCGTGCAATATTTGTGACGTTGTGGCTCCCCAATCTTTCCAGCAAGAACATTGAACTTCTTGAATCGCGCAAGTTTTCACCATCTTTCGGGCATCCAAATTTTGGCCACACGAAAACTTCTCGACATAACCTTGGGTCATGGGGTTGAGATGTGAAAACATTCAGTTTGACCCTAGAGAGTTAGGGGAACAACTCTGAGCCTGACATCCTCTTGGACTGAAAGTTTTCAGGTTGACGGTGAGGCTGTTCAAAGGTTTGTTTTCAACGAAGTCAGTCACGTCCCGAAATTGCCTCTTTCACCCTCCTCCATCCTCCCCGTCGTACTGCGAGATGACCGGCATCGCCTGATATGCATGGACTCACGTCCGTTGACGGAAGGAAACGCATTCCTCCTTGCTGTCTGAAACTGAAACTGATTTTCACTCCGTGTAGTTTGCGCTTGTGAACTTCCAACCATCGTGGTTCTTTCGGAAAAACCACGCATAATTTATTCTTCTCTGCTCCACTTTGGTAGTCACGTGGGCGCGGTTTTGCCGAAAGTGACTACATTGCACTTTTCGAATGCATCCTAAATGTGGTATCATGAGACATTCGTGTTGTCTCTTGCTTGCAAACGTTTTTGATCAGTTGTGTTTGTTTCATCTCGAGCTCATTCACTAGATCTGATGTGTGTATCATGACAGCAGAAGGTGAGTGAATTCTTTGCCACAGTTAGATTCTATTCACGAGGATCAGGACTTTTGTGTTCAGCCGTGTTGTTTCAACCTGATCAAACCCTGTTTTTCTTGCATCAACAAGAAATTTTCAAGAACTTTTGTGTTCAAATTGCCAAACAAAACGTCAAATCTGAAGCATGGGGAGTCTGTTGACAACTTTCGAGAATATTATGTATCGGGCCGAGCCGATGCAGAGTTTGGGTTCTTGAATCCTGTTGGTCGCTCTCAAAAGGCAAAGGACTTTTGGGGCTGCGGGTCGATGGGGCATGGAAGTGGGGTTTGGTGGACAAATGGGGTAGGAATAATGGTGAGAGTTGAGTGGGTGAGTGTGTGGTCAAGGGGTGGATATTGGAGAAGGTACCAAGCCCGGGATCCTGATCATTTGATTGCGTGCTTGTAAATAGTATGCAATCACTCTGTGTTTATGTTTGTGGACAGGCAGAGTCTAGGTCCTTGGGAAGGAGCAGGGCATGCCCCCTGGGCCCCCCAGTGGGTACGGGCTGGGTAGAACCTGCTGGGTAGGACTCACCATGGAAGTCCTGCCCACCATGGGCCGCCTGCGTATGTCCAAAACTTATGTGGGACCTACTCGTCACTGTCACCCACCACCATCATCATGCACTCAGCATCTCCTTGGTGCACCTTCTTGTGGGATGGTGTGGTGGTCGGGAGAATGTTGTGCTCCTGCAGGAAGGGTTTCAAACCCCGTCCGTACTCGTCTTTGATGAGTTCCACACGAAACCCGTCCAAATGATGGGCTTGAGATTCCCAGCACACCCAACTGCCCTGCCTGACTGGCTGCACTCCTTGCTGCAGTGTTGAAATGGATCGATCTACCGGTTTCATTCTTTTGACTACGGCGCCACAAGGCAAGTGTGTATATCTGTGTGCCAATGAAAAGAGACCCTTTGGCCACCTCAGGTCCGCGACACGCGTTGCTATTTCCACAGTGGGTGGGGCCCGGCCAGCCTTCCTGTTGCCAAAGTTGGACCAAGGTCACATAGTTTGGCTTGGTGCACCCGTTCTGTCCGTCAAACGAATGTCATTGCGTGGCACGTCAGGGGAAGTTTGTGTTTGTGTGTGTGCGCACGGATGCAGCACTTGTTGCTTTCTCACAGATTCGACTTGGCTGTTTTGATACTGGCAACCATGGCTGTCTTTGGTCGAAGCCGTGTGATGGAGGAAATTGAGTTTGAAATCGCTCTGATGGAGAGCAGAGAAACAGCCCGAGCAGAGGAGGAGGCCAGAAGACGCAGCCAAGCTGACGCAGGAGCCGTGACGTCTAGCACGTCGCCTCTGACTCCAGAAGACATCCAGTTTTTCGAAGGAGGGGCCCGAGACAAAGTGCCACCGACGTTGTCTGGACAAGTGGCAGGTGGGGAGGTTTCATTCACGTCCTTCTGATCTTCATTTTTTCGAATCTGCCTTTGTGGCAATGTTTTGTCTGCGCTGGAAGTGTGGGCAACTGATGGTTGTTTTTTTCAAGTAACTTGGACTGGGTTCCTTTTGCTTTGCATCGATGTGAATTTGATAATTGCAGCATTTCACAAAGTCAACGTCGGCCAAGAAGTCGTGGCTACAACAGAAGAACCAAAGTTGGGACAGGTGAGTGTCATATCGTAGAAAGGAATTGTTCTCTTCATGCTTTCAGGGGTTGAGCTTCCGGATGGTGAGATCATGGTCCAAGAGGTGTCGCAGGTTTGCAGCAGCAGTGACAGTTTTCACCAGAGGCTTTTGTCACTTTTTCACCTCACAGAATGCCCACAATGAAGCGGAGACTCCGTCCTCGGACAAACTGCGTGCTGGAGCTGCCGAAAATGCCGGAACTGCGGACAGTTCTGACACTGCGGGCGATGCTGGCAGCAGCAACAACGCGCCCGCGCTCTCTGGGACAGTCGTGAACCTCAAAGCTCACCACGGTTTCATCCGGCCCAGGCTCCCGCTGCCCAGTGAGTACAACCGACGCAAGGATGTCTATTTCAAGCTCAGCTCCGTGATCGGTCCCACAGTGGCAGAGAACATGACAGTGTGTTTCTACCTGAGCGAGTACAAGGAAAAGCCAAGTGCCACTGCGGTGTTCAAGGAGGGTTTTGATGTCAGCAGTGTTGGTTATTCGCGACAAAACAGGGCTTCAGAAGGGAACAGGGAGAGAGGTCGAGTTCAGCGCGCAGGTAGCTCAACTCGAGCCGAGAGTCAAGATGGCACGAAGCGTCAGGCTAGCACATTGTGGCAAACCGAGGAAAACTCTGAACCTTCCCAAAAGGCTAGCAAGACGCGTTCGAGCAAACCTGCGAGTCTTCTGCCCCATTTGGGATGGGTTTGTGCGGTCAAAGAGACGTTTGGCTTTTTGAAACCAGAAGAGAAATTGCCGGAAGATTATGGTCAGAAGGATGTCATTTTTTTCCTGAACAAATTGAGGGTCGCGAATTTTCGCTTGGTACCTGGGGATGCCTTGGAATTCAGTCTGGGCACAAAGGACAAAGAAAAACCGATGGCACTCAATGCAAAACTGATAAAATGTTGCGTGAGAAGCGACCAAGATATCAACAGCTATCTGGACAGCACCACCCAACAGATAAAGCAATTAGAACCGAGAACCGAAGCGAGCGAATCAGAAGAAACGGAGGTCCAACAGTCCAAGTACAGTTTGATACTAGAATTACTCAGTTGCAGTGCACTGGTACGGTGCATCGGAAACACCCCCCACATGTCTAACAGCACGGTCATCCTGGTCCTGGAGCTGGTTGTCGGGTTGAAAGACAAGACTGCGGGTATGGAAGAACAGTTCCGATCGCTTCTCTCGACTCTTTGCGAGACAAAGTTCCTTCAGGGCTTGGACAGCAGACTGGGTCAGTTCATCGCTGAGGTTGGAAGAGAGGCAGCAGGTTTGGCTCTGACGAAAGATTTCCTCCGCGTGTTGACTCAGATTTTGCCTCATAAAGCCGGCCTTGTTGCCCGACTTGTGAAGCCTGTTGTGTCGGAGGAAAAGAGTTCCACAGAGGCGTTTCTGTACGATGTCCTGCGTCAAACTGCCAGACTGACCACTGAGGACGTGTTGGACATGGACTGGAATGAGCTTCCCTTGGTTCCATCCACCTCCGAGCTGTTGCTGACAGGGCCTTTGGAAAGCGCCATCAATTTGTCCCCGGTGAAAGTCAAAGGTTCGTACGATTCTCCCCACGAATACGTGGACACGTATTTCAGGCTTCTCAGAGCGGATTGTTTCGACGCGATCCGGACGGGTGTTCATGACCTGATGAAAGGCAAACTGGACCCGAGGGACATGAATGTGTATCACAAAGTAGGTTTGGTGGGTGTTCTGGCCAGCCACACTGAGGCGGGTGTCCAGCTCGCCCTCAGAGTGAAGCCCTGCAAACCTGTGCAGGACTGGTCAATGAGCTCCAACTTGATGTTTGGGAACCTTCTGTGCTTGACGGGATCGGGAACTTTCAAAGACACGATTTGGGCAACAGTGGCCAACAGGGACGAAAAGCTGCTGAAAAGCAAGCAGGTGATCATAGTTGAGTTATGCTCTGAAGGCAACAGCAAGAACGATGCCGACTGCATTACAAGTTTGACCAAAGACAGCGGATCCGTCCTGATGGTCGAGTCTCCAACGTACTACAGGGCTTACCAGCCAGTGCTGAAGGCGCTTCAGACCATGGATCTTGAGAGTCTGCCGTTTCAAGAAGAGCTAGTGAATGCAACAGATCCTTCTTTGCTTCCAGACTATGTCAAGGACACAACTACGGTTGATGGTAGCATTGTGTACAAGAGCTTGCCAAAAGAATGTCCCGTCGACACCTTCCTGTCCCACCAGAGCACGAGCGCGAGCGACACCACGCTGGATGACAGTCAACAGAAGGCCGTGAAGCTGGCATTGAGCGCACGGGTTGGGGTTATCCAGGGGCCGCCTGGAACAGGCAAAACCTTCATCGGCGTTCAGCTTGTCCAACTCATCCGATCAATGTCGACGAGACCAAATTCACCCATTCTTATTCTGACGTACAAGAATCACGCTTTGGATGAGTTTTTGAAGGCGATGGTGGAGCTGTACCCGGGGGGCGTTGTACGTGTGGGTGGGCGTTGCAATGAACCTGAATTGGAGGCCTACAACTTGAACGAGATCAGAAGGCAGCAAAAGAAAAGTACACTGCTCTTCAGAGAAATTCAGGACATCCAAACGCGACAGAAATACATGCAGGGAAGAATCAGTGCAGCTCTGAAGAGGCTGCTGAAGGCCAGAAGCTTCAGCCCGCAGACTGTGATTGACGGTTTTGATGCCAGAAAGCTAGAAAGTCTCATGAAGTCCTGCAATTGGTCCCAGTGCAAAATCGAGGGTCCATCCGATTTGGCTGAGATCCTGAACAAATCCTTCGTGTGCAGCCTGGTGGACAAATATGGGCCGCAGCTACAAGCTCTTCTGAAAGGCGAAATTCAAGAGAAAAAGGCGAGTGATGCCGAGAAAGCCAATTATTTGTTGACGAGAGCAATGCACGTGTGGATGCCTCGTGCAGACGTCCTGCACCAAGTCGAAAAGATTGCTTCCAAACTGTTCCAGCCTTCTCAGGTGGCTGCGAATTTGGCGGAAAATGCCGTCAATGCAGCAACAAAGGGGCAGAATAAAAGGCAAAAATCTCGGTCTGACGATGACGATGGTGACGAGAGAGATTTGGAGGACGAAGAAAAAGAAAGAGTTTCAGCAATTCTTGGATCCAAGAACACTTCAAAAACCCAAGAGATTATGTGGATTGATCATCAGTCTGACAACAAAATGCCACATTTGTTGGCATCGTCGGCAGTTCTTCTGAATGACACTCCAGTGGCGTATTGGGAGCTGCTCGACGATCCCTGGTCTCTCGATGAATACGATCGAACAAAGCTGATTCAGTTCCTCCTCCTGAGGCAGGTGAAGGAAGCGGAGGAAGAGGTCAAAAGTCTCCTGGAAGAGTACCAAAGCCTGTGCCGCACCAAAGAAGAGCTGGAAGACAGGCACAAAGTGGAGTGCATGGCCACAAAGAAAGTGATCGGCATGACCATAACTGGAGCGAGCATATGTCAGAGGTTGTTGGCTCAGATCAAACCGGCGATTGTGGTGGTGGAGGAGGCGGCTGAGGTGCTCGAGTCTCAGCTGATCGCGGTGTTGGGCAAGTGGGTTCAGCAGCTGATTTTGATTGGTGATCACAACCAACTGCCTCCTTCCGTTGAGTGCTACACCTTGGCAACGCGGTTCCACTTCGACGTGTCGATGATGGAAAGGCTGATCAACAACAAATTCGAGTACGCAAGTCTGTCCATGCAGAATCGCATGCGACCTGAGTTCGCAGAGCTGCTGCTGGACATTTACCCCGGGCTCAAAAGCAACCTCGCCAGAGTCTCCAAAAACCGAGCTCCGCAGTGCATGGTGAAACCAATGTTCTTTTGGAATCACACTCATGCAGAAACCAAAGAGAGAAGCGTTCGAAACGAAGTGGAGGCTGAAATGGTGGTTCAGCTCGCGCTCTTTCTCATTCAGCAGGAGTACGAACCGTCGCAGATCACCATTCTCGGTGCCTACTTGGGGCAGGTGAGGCTCCTCCGCAAACTGGTCCGGGACGCCCAGTCAAAACATCCTCATCTGTTTGGCGATGGCTCAGACTCGAAGGCAGACAAACAGAAGAAGCAAACTGAAGAGAGCAAGATGGCCAGCATCAGTGTCCACACGATCGATTTGTACCAAGGCGATGAAAACAAAGTGGTCATCGTGTCTCTTGTCCGCTCCAACGACAAGCAGCAGTGTGGCTTTTTGAAGAAGCTCAACAGACGGTGCGTCTCACAGTCCAGAGCCAAGTGCGGTCTCTACTTTGTCGGGAATGTTAAAACCTTGCTGGCGGAGCAACACTGGACCAAACTGATCCACACAATGAATGCCCAACAGTGTGTCGGAGGCACCATCGAGCTGTGCTGCCCAAAACACAGAAACAGCACAGTTATCAGGGTCAGTGATGCCAAGGAGATTCCGCTGGGGAGCCCGTATTGCACAGAGGATTGCTCGGAGGTCATGGCGTGCAAGAAACACTTTTGTCCGCAGAAATGTCAACCTCCGCATTCTCATGCGAAGTGCATGAAAAAGGTTGCGTTCTTACACCAGGCATGCAGTCACCCTGACCAGCGGTATTGCTACCAGGATCAGAGCACATTGAGATGCAAAAAGAAGATCCAGTTCCGCTACAGCGCGTGCAACCATATTGCTGAGAGGTGTTGCCACCAGACTGAAGCTGAAGTTCCTTGCAAAGAGGTCTGTTCGAGAATTCTGACTTGCAGTCGGAAGCATCCATGCGAAGGTCGTTGTGGTGATCCGTGCGATCCGAAGAATTGTGCCCAGTGCGCTAAGATCGAAGCTGCTGTTGCCGAAATGAAGCGCAAAGCCGAAAAAGAAGCACGCGAACTGATGAGGAAAGAAACCCAACAGAAAATCGAAGAAATCAAGAAATCCAAAAGTCCTGATTTGTTTCAAAGGAAAAATTTGTCCAACTATGGGGACTCGGCCTCGGAGTTCCTGGATGTCAAAGACCAGGTGATGAAGTACATACAGGCTGGACACAACTGGTACCCCACAGTCACACGAATCGAGAAAGTCACAAATTTGGCTCTGGAAATCAAGTGGTTGGAATCCAAGAAGAAGCGCGTTGATCCTTCGCGCACCGCCCTCAAGTTCCACGGCACCAGCGCTGAAGCTGTGGACTGCATTGTCAAGACTGGGTTCAAAATTGGCAAGCCTGGTATGTACGGGGCTGGAGTCTACTTCGCCACAGACTCCTCCAAAAGCGCTCAGGAGATCTACACAAAAGGTTCCAACCAGCTTCTGGTCTGTGAGGTTCTCCTCGGAAAGTCGTTGACCGTTGAAAAGGCAGAGAACAGCATGACGTTGCAAAAGCTGAAGGCGAAGGGATACGACTCCTTGTTCGCGAAACGAGAGACGAAAGGCTCCGGTGGCGTCTTGTACGACGAGTTCGTCGTGTACGACCCCGACCAAGCGATACCGAGGTACGTTGTTCACTACACGCGCAACGAGTTTGGTTCAGGGGAAGTCACAGCAACTTTTGACAGAGGCGCTACGAGTTTCAAGTACTACCGCATCACACCCAAGAGAGAACTGAGCCTGAATGACCCGTTGGAGCATCACTTCAGAATGGCCGAGTCTCAGTTCAACCGAATGAGAAACGGGCAGCAGCACAACCCAATGGCACAGACACAACAGTACAAAGTCGTGTCTGTCGACTACTACATCAGTCCTCCTCTGCTCGCCAGGTTTGATCAGCAGCAAGCCCGATTTGAGAGGAAGTACGGTCCAGGCTCCACGGAGAGCAAGTTTGTCCTGGGGTTCCACGGAACCAATCCACAAAACATTGACCCGATTGTCCGGAACAACTTCGACGTGTCAAAGGTTTCTACTTGTGCTCACGGGAGGGGACTCTACTTTTCTGAGTTTCCTGATGTCAGTATGGGTTACGCCCGTGGTGCACAACAGCTTCTGCTCTGTAAGCTCTTGCCCGGGAAAAGTGCTGACGTGTCTGGTGTTGGGATGACGCCTCTGAAAGCGGACTCGCACAGGGTCAACAAAGACGCTCAAGGCCGGGGCTGGGCGATCGTGATAGACAATTCTGACCAGATTCTTCCGTGCTATGTCATAACCTACAGCTAGACTTTGGGGCCAAACGGAGAGTGGCAGACCCGACGTGTTTGCAATGTACGAGTATTCATATTTTCTGAATCGTGTTTGTGTGAATGTACAAATCACTGCAAGTCCAAAGACACGCCAATCTTTAGGAGCACAGCAGGTCGATTGAGCTCATTTCAACGACCCAGAAAGAACACCGAACTCGATTCATTTGCTTCCGGAAAAAGGACGGTGTGGGCCCCCCCCCCCGCCGAAAAAAAGAAAAAGAAGGAAAGACGGCGGGATAAGGTTGTGGGGGGGGGGGGGGGGG
>JAAUXT010034624.1_pt1 | contig 15975 bp, 11 predicted proteins | sample 7278171 | NCBI WGS metagenome assembly JAAUXT01 (sample SAMN14350112, study PRJNA611818) | marine sediment metagenome | isolation source: surface marine sediment (1.8m) | place: French Polynesia: Moorea | collected 2018-08 | reverse complement strand
TTTCACATTTCTGTTTCAGTTTGTGGAGACATTTGTTTGTCTGTCTGTCGCTGTCTCTGTTGTTGAATCTCTCTCTCTCTCTCTCTCTCTCTCTCTCTCTCTCTCTCTCTCTCTCTCTCTCTCTCTCTCCCTTCCCTACGTTCAACATGTCCACTTCCTTCTCACTACCCTTCCCTGTTTGTTTGTCTGTCTGTCTCCAAACTCCTCAGTCTACCCCCTACCCTTTCGACCAGGTCCCGAAATCCACCTCCTGGCGCAGCAGGACCCAACAGCCCGAACCAGCCACACCGCCACAGCTCCACATGAAAAGCTCCAATTGCAAATCCGAGATAAATTCCTCCTCAGCAGCGAATCTAATAGAGTCGAGTCGCTATCAACACAAAACACAGACCACCGGCTCCTGGTCACTGTTCTCCGGGCTGGATCCAGGGAGACCGCCCTCGGCCTCCCTCGCCTCACACAAGCAGTTTAATCTCAAGATCAACAATGCACATGCCTTTTTCCTCAAGCATCTCATTGATGAGGCTGAGCCTTGGTGAAGCCCCCTCAATCCATCTGGAATCCACCCCTCCTCTGGACGCGAATTTGCTGCGGGTCTGCAGACATATCCGGAGAACCTTTGTTCTGGATCAAAGCAGCGCCGCGCATTACACAAATTTGAAAGTCATTGGCTGATATGCACGCGTTTGAAGCTTTGTGCCTGAGAGCAGAAAGAAGATTGTTGCTCAAAACCAACGTCTCGTTTCTGGACGCGTCATGCATTGAACACCCCAACCGTTTCTCCCCAGTCCGCTCAGCGCATGTCAGTTCTGCAGATGGGTCACATCTGAGGGGGACGAGCTGAAGCAAGAATCTGTCAATTGTTTTCGGGACAAGCGAAAGATTTGCATGAGTGTCGTCTTGCGAAAAATAACGAATCTCATCCTTTGTGGTGCTGGCTCACTCACAAAGGGGGAGGGAGGGACGTGTGCTGCATTAGATCTGCTCCCCACCAAACACCACAGGAGCGAGACCAAGAACTATTGGCTTGCACGATGACCATCTGGTGTGAATCCAACCGCTCTGCTCTTGGGCGAGTGGACTCTGGGCGCTGTGTCCTATTTGCACGACCACGCCTCTACCGGGAAGGAAACACACTTCCTTCGGACTGGATCCGCCGGAGCTGGGCAATTTCTTTTCCTTGCCGCGCGGTGAAAATCACTGCTGAGAGAATTATCAGGCCGAGGCCCCTCCAGACTGCAGACATCCCGCTCCTCAACGTTATTAGGCGGCGCGGCTCCAGGGCCCCGGACCCTCCGATTCTTCATCGCGGAGGAACCACGGTTTCATCCCCCAGTTCGGCGCAGTCTGACATCCCTCTTGTCAGCACCACCGGAGCGCCGACACAAAAGCCGAAAGTGAGATTCCATCGTCGTGTGCCCAACCTGGGGCCTGACCCAAATTTGAAACAGAAAAAGGAAACAATTTCCGGTACAAACTGTGAGGCGGTTCATGCAGGCGCTTGACACAGACCCTGCGCACAGTTTCCACCAATGTGTAAACGGCTTTCGTGTTCTGGGGCGCGCCCCTGGGCCCCGTGTCCCGCCCGCACATTCTGGATCTGTTCTCCCTGTCCACACGGCGAGGAGCCCACTGAAGCCGGTGCCGCTGCTCGTGCTGACGCATCCACAATGGCCGGTGGATCCGCCTTTGTTGTGTCTGCGAATTCGTCCATCACTGTAGCAGTTCCTGTAGTGGTCCCCCCTCCCCGGTCAGTCCCACCGAACACGAGAACCTTCATATGTGGTCGGACTGCAACAACGAGTTGACTTGGAAGTGAAGTTTTCCGGTGGTCAAAGGGTTTGCTCGATTTGGACGAGCCTGATGTGCTTCGTCGTGTGACGCAATCCAGAGCTTTGCTTCTCTGACTCATGTCATGCTCTGAACATTGAGGAATAAAGGGCTTCAATCAGGCAAACTCCAAAGCCGCGGCGGAAAAGACTTTTCTTCCATCTGCTCGTACTTTTAAATTTGACAGAATTTGCTGATGAGATCTTGGGAATGTTGTTGGAACTTCTTGCGGTGCGACCAAACTGTGTGCGAAATCAACCGAGTTCTTTTTGATTTTGCGTCATTCCATGTTTGCTCCAACACAAGTCCGATGATACCTTTCCTGACTGACGCAACGCAAATGATGTGATTTCCCCTGCACAGGCAGAGCCGGAAATCCGTGTTTGTGCGAGTCAACCCTGGCTTCACACCTGGTGCGTCGACCTCGGTGTTTGTAGCGACGCAGCGCCCGTACTCTGCACAGGAACGCAGCGCTGGCGTCTCCAGTGTGGGGAGCGAGCCAAACTCAACCAGCATCAAAACGAATACGTGGGCCGGACCCGCCTGACAGGTCGGACCCTTGTTACGGGGAAGATTTACTGAGAAACATCTCGACAAAAACAAGCCCCAAGACGTGGATCCATATTTTCCTGCAAATACAGAGCGGGCGAGGAAAGTCTCTGTGACCCTCAGGTTAGAAAATTGCACGCCTTGTGCTGCAGAATGCACCAAGTCTCATGAAAGATTCATGTTTGGTGAACAGATGAACTGGAGAACTGTCTTTGAGGTCAGAACCCCCTGATGCCATTTCCGAGTGGGCCGCACCCCGAGTGTTCTCATTCTTTCAAAAGAGCACTTTGCCCTTCACCACGAGGTCCGTCCACCCACGTCCGGGTTCAGTGCCCGTCCCCAGACCCCGAAACAGTGAACGTGAGATCAAGTCCGGACACATCTGCACGTGCCAGTCCCACAATTGTATCCCTGAACTCGGAACCATTTGTACACCCTGGAATCATCAGCAGACTCAGAATCCACCCTGTCCCCTGGACTCTGATCTACTCGCCAATCTCAGACACTGGATCCTCCCCTGGAGCCCGAATCACGGAGCTTCAGAATCAGCTTCGTCCATCTACATCGATTTCTCCTCACGCTCTTGTGAGGCTCGGTTCACACCAGACTCCTCACGCATTGCGCTCTTCTCCAATGAACCGCTGCCTTGATACTTAGACTTGGGCAGAGTAAAGACGATGCAGACAGTGTGTGGCCCCTGTTCTGATTCTTGGGGTTTTGCCAAAGCGTCACGCGTGGCGAAAAGTGAATGGACTCGAGTGACGATGGATTGCCCATCGACTTGTGGTCTACGGAGACGCACCGCACGACGCGTCCAGTGCACACCCGGTGTTGCAGCAGCTCAGAGAAAGCGTAGTCGGTTTCCATGACCGTTTACGCGGTGTTTGCAGCTTCAATGGGCGAGTAACGATCCTTGAGTGACGTCCGACGCGCGCCAAGGACGTGTCAAGCACCGCAACCACCGACTCTCAGGGCTGTTGTTGAATCCGAAAGCATGCGGTTTCTTGGTTGGGGCGTGTTCACACTGGAGGTGCTGCGCCTTGAGTGTCACGAGACACGGCGCGGCTCAGACTGGACGCGACGCACAGCGCGCCCCTCAGTGCTGACACACCTTGGACTCGTTCACGGACTCAACGCATCACGCATCGATGTTGGTTATTGGTTTCAACCCAAAAGAAGGATGCTGAGTTCAAATGTAGGTGTTTGTTGTCGTGGTCAAACACGATACACGTCGCTGCAATTTCCCACGTCAAATACACACAAGCAATGTCAACTGTCTGAGTTGGGCTGCGACAATTATTGGCTCAGATACCTGCAAAGTCGGGTTGAGTGCACAAAATCTGCACCAATAATTCGATGCAAAAAGGCTTTGGTCTCTGACTGAGACGCCAAAATGTTCATTTCCTCCCGTTTTGGCAAAAAAATAATCATATAGACGCTCTGGGGCTGCCATGGCTTGTGACGGGCAACAAAGAAGTGTTGAGAGAAGAGCTGAGAGAAGACACCAGTGAAGCCCACCGTGCGCGCTTTGTTCCTTTGGACTGGGGTCCATCAGAAGAACTGTGGAAATTTAGATGTGTAGTCCGTCCCCGAAGCACTTGCCTGTTTAGCCGCTCAGCTCCAATTGTCACTTGGCGAAATCTTGTTAGTCCCTGAGTCGCTGTGCGGGAGACGCCGCTTCCAGCCGCGAAAACCTCACAACGAGCGCTGCAGGCGGCGTTCACACTGGGCACGTCGCGCCCTGCGTCTCAGGCCACGCCACGTGTGCCGCCTCAGCTGGGTTCGCGAAGGAAAGTGACTCGAACACCACGAAACACCCCTCGCATCCTCTGTGAACCCCACCTGAATCCAGGTTGAAACGGACCGCACATTTCCAGTGTAGACGTGACGCAAACCCCCGTTCAAAGGAAACGCGACACGCACGACGTGCCCAGTGTGACTCCCGCCTGAAAACCCTCAATACAGCCCAAAGAAGGCGATTGTGTGTGCTCAGCCCGGCTGCGGAGTCTTCGCTCGTAATTCCGTTAGCAGATGTGGAGAAAACGGCGCGTCCGCCGCGCCGCGAGGCTGGACTCGAGCTTTGTTCGCGGCGCCCACCTTGACAAGTCGCGCCCGGACCGGAGCTGTGTTCTCACGTGTTGGAACACGCCGGGCAAATCGCATCAAACACAACCCGCCACTTCGCAGGCAATTTCCTGCGCCGCCTCCCCGTCTCCCTCCTCAACGCACTTGACCACAGAAAGGACTGAAGTGAGACCCGTGCTGCACCTTACCTGCGGCCTCGGCTCCTGCTCGTGGTCTGCAGAAATCCAGGGTTGAATGGGGTGAGATCACATTGAGCAGCGGATCAGATCCAATCTGGCGCGCTGCCTCCACAGACCAATTACACCGGACTCAACACGGCCCGTTACAACACGCAGCTTCGGGCGAGAAAAAAGCTGCGGTGCCCACAGCCCAGCAAGCGGCGTGAAAGGCCTGTTCAATCAGGCAGCACATCCAAAGTGACTAAGCTGATGCTGTTTACTGATCAAACTGCCAAAACCCGTGTTTGACCAAGAAATTGATTTGACTCCTCCCCCGCCTCGGGGCTGATTCCGACCGGAGTCTAATGGGACCCGGGGTCCGCCTTTCGCAAGGTTCCTCCACATTTTCACATTCATTACAGCAAAATACAACAAATTTCACCAATCAAAGACACAGAAATATTTTATGAACACTTCACTGGGTCCTGGTTTGGAGCAGAAATTGAGATTTCTGAGAATTGCGCAAAAAATCCGAAATTTTCAAAACCTGTTCAGAACAAGCGAAATCTTGCCCGCACATGTTCCGAGGTATGTTTCGTTGAGTCGCAATTCTGTTCTTTTCCGCACAATATCCTCGATCAGAACTTTGCCCTTCAAATTGTGATGGATCGGAGCGCGGGTGGAGGATGCGGTGCGCTGTGCGCGCGGCTCGCAGCCGAGAACAAACAGAGAACCGCTCGCGTTTCAGGGGCGGAACGTGAGTCCGGGGACGGGAGAGGCGTGCGCATCTCCAACACGCTTTGAATCTGAATCAACCACATATCAGATGGGGTCCGAGTGGCAGGAAGCCTGCAGCACGCAGGATCCTGCCGAGTCCACGTCTGACTTCAAAACGAATGTGACTCAGGTACCTGCGATCAGAGCCAAGTGTCAAACGTGGACACAGTCCCCTGGATCAACAAGTCAGGAGACCCTGGACCCATCGCTCCGAGGCCTATGGATCCACTGCTGAGGACCGTGTGGATCCGACCTGGTTCTCACTGCTCCAGTTGCCAGATCGTTTTCAGCCGCACAGGCAGCTTTCATAGAGCCGCGCCGCTCAAACGCTCAGAGACCGGAACAAAACGGTTCCCTTCTCCACCTTTCAGCAGCTCTATCCCTCCTCAATGAAAAGTGAAGTTCAACAGAGAAAATAGTTTTTCGACCAGTTAATGCCACGGTTCATTTGGTTCTTTTTCCACACAATTGATCAACTCGGATAGAGAATTGTCTTGTTTGCCAGCAACACACAGCGATTGAAACCATGAATTGCCGAAACCACAACGCGATCGTCAGGACTGTTTCATTCCATCGCTTTACGAGCTCCGTTTTTCACATCAATCAGAGAAACGCGAATTCTGCTCGTTCTGGAAATATAAAACGGGTTGGTGAGTCCGAATCAGGGACTGATCAGAGCAAAGCGTAGATTTGACCTTCCTGTTCTCAGAGTCAGTGGGCGGGTCCCTCACTGTGCCTCACACTGCCGTCGGTGTGGTCAGGTCAGATTCAACCAAATGAACAGCGATAAGATCAAACTCGTTCTTCGTTGTTCGCTTCGAGGACCTCGGTGATGTTCGACTGATCTGCAGGAGTGAAGACGCACAGTGAGCCGCGCATTGCATGTCCGCACTTCCTGGCAAATCACTTTCTTCATGCAACGTTTCTCTCTCGGTCAGGACCGAGCACCACGAATGCTGCACACACGGACACATTTGTCCGAACATGTTTGGTGTCGGATTGACCGGACGTGAAATGTACTGAATTTTCCGCCTTCCGTTGACAGGAGAAGGAAGTACTCAGAGCGAAAACCACTCCTCGTACCACCGCCGCCGCAGTCGCGATTTATCACAAATAAACCAGAATGGCAGATTATGGATTTTTCTGCAGGAATTCTCCAATCCTTTTAGGGCTGGAATCTCGGTCCGTCCAGGGCGCAAATGTAATTAAGCGACAGAAAATGGTCTTAGTGACTTTTGAGTAAATCTAATGGAGTTTTCGTGCCCATTCTCGGACGCGCTCGAGACGTTTTGTCCGGTCAGGACTCCACTCCTCGGAAGGAACTCGGGAGTTTCATTGTGATTTTCTTGTCAATCATTCCCTACTTCTCTCCACTCTGTTCTTTTGTCGCAGTTTAGTGCAAAAACGTACGCACAGGGAACTTGCACTGACCTGACTCTGCTGTTGGCGAAATTTGGAAATCCACGTCCTGTTTGTTTTCAGTTGATACCTCTCTGAGCATTGACAGGTCCACTGGAGGCACTTCTCGCTGTGCGATCGGGAGGTTCCTCTCCGATTCGGAGCAGATGCCGCTCTGGCCAGCGCTCTTCTCCCTCTGACCACGAGGTGCGCTCTGTCCGCAGGATGTTTCAAGAGCTTTGGCAACAGACAAGGGGATTTTCCCAACTGAATACTTTCACGACTCAACAAACGGAAACGAAGTCGGAGGTGAAGCCGCCCGTTTGTTTCATGCCCATCAGAATTTCCCAATCCACGCGAGTGTTTGAAGTTTGCAGCAAACACGAATCTCTTGTCACACGTGCAAGTGAATCTCGGTGTGCTCTTGCTTCAACACAATCCCCGCAGGAATCAACGGACGATCATCAATCACTGACACCAGCGTGGACACCACGTAATTAAAATGCCCTCAATGCGCACGTCACTCAGCTCTGGTCTATGGGGTGTGCACAAGGTGCTATTAGACAGACTTGGCACTGGGATTCTGAATAAGAGTCTTTATTAACTGTCCCCGGGTTGGTCTGACAGTGAAGGCGGAGCAATCATTTGGGGGAAGGGATGTCCTGTCACATGAAGGCGCCCGAAACAACTTTCAAAACAGAAAGAACCAACAACCAGAAGGAGGTTTCTCCTCTTGTGTCAGGGAATCGTTGGCCTCTGGATCCGCCCAGGACTGGACCCTGGCGCGCCAACCCCGACCTGTCCTCCCGCCTCCACACGACGCTCATTTCAATTTTGTGGACTTGTGGTCGATTTGCAACTGGCAATGCAGCGCTGAATTTATTCAGCTCAAAAATCTTTCTGATTCCCATGTGTCTGCATTGAGTCCCTCTCCAAGTTGTTGGACAGTCCCTCGGTGCCAAGTGCACAAAGGTGAAGCAATTCCAGAACTTTTGCTTCCTCTCGTACAACTTGACCAAAGAGTCTTGTTGACTCTGTTGTGTCAAAACGATGCAGCATACAGGTGCGACGCTCGGCTCCCTGAATGCAACTTTTCATGTTTTGTTGATGTTTTTTGTCAGCAACCCTTTCCTGGGGATGCAGAAGATGCTTCGCCAAACCTCTCTTCGAACCCCCTGGCCCGACCTCCCACACTGCTCGACACCTTCACTCGCGCGTGTTGACACAGGGCGACATGTGCCTCATAATTTTCCCTCCACTTCCAACTCCGCACTGTTATCAAATGTTCATAGTTTTCCATTCATTGAAGACCTTTTTTGACAAAAAGTCAAACGCAACACATTGAAAGGATCACGTACGAGTTTTAGTCAGTGACTTTAAGCGCATTGTGCGTGTTCCGCGAACCATCCACGCAGTTTTGCGACGGGTGAGAGCACACTTCTTCAGGCGTTCAGTTTGCCCGTTGCAAAGAAATTTGTTGAAATACTTGAATAGTGCATTTAGCAAAGGCCTGAGCGGTGGGCTTGAGATGGCCTCACATTGGGGTTTTCCAACTTGTGAGTCTTGCTCCTAATGAGGTGAGTTTTAAATCCCTCGTCATCCTCAAACCTGATGCCACATCAATGTGACTTGACCACAAGTTTCAAAATTTTTCGAACCAAATGCTGACTCATGTCAGCTTGACCGTGTAGCTCTTCAATTTGTCCTTCTCTCTCTCCTCTGGGATGTGTTGTGTCCAAATGCACAAAGTCTCACCTGATCTGTTGTGTTGTCCGCTTGGAATAAATGTCTCGTCGTGAGAACTTTATCAAACTTCGGCCCCCGACTTTGAAAACGACACCCAACACCAGCGCACACGGCCTGAACAATGCTGTTTGTTTGGTTGGAGAGAAGGATCGCTTTGCGCTTTGATTGAGAGAAAATAGTTCTGATTGCGTTGGGTTGAGATGCGGCCTGACAGATTAGACTTTATATTACCCAAGGTTCCCTTTATTGAAGAGAGATATTAAAAGCCCAATAGATCAACGCGTGTCTCCTTCCCCGCCAGGTATGCGAGATGTTTGGAGATTCGCTTGTCTCACAGGCAGGGCCAGGTTCACACTGAATACGTCAGCGCATTGCATCCCTTTCATTGTGTGGCACAAACGACGGGGCAACAGTGACTCGCACAGAATCTGGGACGCAGTCCAAGACGCGCACAGTGTGAACCATGCCTTGTGAAATTTGTTGAGACTTTTGTCAACGAGGGTGGATAGTTCTCCTCTGCTGGAGATTAGGAAGTCAAACCACTCAGACGGGTTCAGTGCGCCGTGGAAAAATACCTTTTGATTGATCATGATCGTGTACAGAGTGAAAAGACGTCTAAATACTGAGTTGAAAATGAGACATGTGTGTTGGAAAATGTTCTGTCAGAATGCCAGAGTCATTGAGAAAATGAAGAGGGGATCAGAATGTCTCACTCAAACACTTCAAACTGTTCCTCTGGAAATGCCAGCAAAAGCCACGCACACACACCATCACCATCTCTCGTGTCGCACGGCAATGATCCTTGCGCGAAAGTCCCAGCGATCGCAGTCTGTGCTGCTCATTCCCAGCACGTTGGTCCCCGGGCACGTGGAAGCGAGTCTGGAGACCAACGCCCCGTAAGGCAATGTTCAAATAAACACGCGCAGGATCGTTTTACCAGTTTGATGAGTTGGAGCAATCTGTCGGAGCTCGGGTCTGTTGACCGGAGAGATTTGCCCATCCCCGAGCATGAGCCTCGGGGCGGATCCGGCGGCTCCACCGTCCGGACTCACCTGTCACCAACCCCACTTTTGCTGCTGTCTCCGTCCCGTAAGTCTGCCAACACACACTCTCTCCCCTATCTGTCTGTCTCTCTCTCGCTCTTTCTTTCCGCCTGTCTGTCTGTCTGTCTGTCTGTCTATTACGCACACACTAGGTGTGACAGAATTTCGCTTTGTCTCCACTTGAGGCTGGACACCTTGACCATACCCTGGACCCGCCCCTCGACGAGTCGGGAAACTGAGCACGGAAGAACCTTCTGACCTCTTCTTGAAGTCACAATATTTGCTGAAAAGGAAGAGTTGATTTGAAAAGGAAATTGACGCTGGCTGGTGAAATTCATTTTGGCTCTTGAAACTAATTGTCAACCCTGGTCCTGCAGCAGTAATGCACGAACCAAATGTTTTGTCAAAGTCTCTTTGACATTTGCTCAAGGTGTGTGACGGTGTCCAAACAAAGTGCGCTTGTCACCAGGAAGGTATCAAGTTGAGGAGAACAAGCCTTTTTCCAGTTGGACACCTCGCCACCTTGTCACTCATGACGATTGTTACGTGTGCAGACTTCCAACACGATTTCATGTTCCTACATGTTACTGCAGTGTGTTTGAACACCGAGAATGCTGAATCCAACTCACAAAGAAGTCGCATTATACATTGCTGCGCAATAGAGCATTCAGCAATTCATCCCTTCCCAGGGAGCGTAAAGCAGTCGCCCAATCGCTGCAGAAACTTGGGGCAGTTCGACTGCTGTGAGGCCCTCTTCCCTCTCTACTTCGTTTGCCCATCTGTTTGGTGTGTCCGTCTGTCCCTCCCTTCTCTCTTTCTCTCTCTCTCTCTCTCTCTCTCTCTCTCTCTCTCTCTCTCTCTCTCTCTCTCTCTCTCTTCTTTCCACTCTCCCTAGTGTTTTTGCTCCACAGGCACACAACACCTAAGCAGCTTTCCCTGCACACCTGCCACACCCTCGATGACGCCCAAGAGGGTCGAGCGAGAAACAGCCAAACCGTTCAGACCTTTCGGCTGTTTATTTATCAGACAATAAATAAATCATACTCTCTTCATCCTGCCAATTTTTTGTTACACTTGCCTTGAAGTAGATTGGCAGACCCTGAGCATTCCAAGGTAAACAGACAATAAGAGGGTGTTTCAACATTGTGTTTTGGCCATCTCTCCCGCGTCTGTGTGTAAACACCGGTGCCCGAGTTTCTGCAACTCCGGCGGGCAGGTGCCTCGGTGGCTTCTTCGTTCCTGCAGACCCATGATGATGTCAGACTCAGAAGTCAAACCATTTCTTGGGCGTTGTGGGTACGAACATCACGGGTAGATCTAGAACTCGTTGAGAAGGATCCAAAATCTTCAGGATTTTTTTGAAGGTGCCAGAGAAAAGTTTATGTTGTTGCACTGAACGTCGCTATTTCTTCGTCGGAGGTCAGGGGGCGGACTGCGGCCCCAGTATCGAGGGGCTGGGGACCCCCGGCCTGTGAGATGAGCGACGGCCATCAATCGGGTGCTTTGACACGAAAACGAGTTGTTTGGCGAGTGTGGATGGACAGCTAGAGGAAGAGGCCAGTGATTAAGTTTGTTTGCCAATTAAAATGTCAATAGGTTGATATCAATAGAGCCGGACGACTCTTCTATTGCTCCGTGCGTTTGTTCCAACACGGCTTGCAGAGCCTACAAAACACTTATTTGCTTCAAAACCTTTCTTTCACGAAAAAACACGTCCAAACTTGAGCCACCTTCAATGAGTTCCCTTTCCTTGTCACCGATTAAGCTCAGTGAGCCGGCTCGAGCCACTGCTCTTTTCTTTGCACAGAAACGTTTTTGTTCACCTGACATCCTCCTCCTCCACCCGAAATCTGTTTGCCATTTGTGCGCCTCTGAAAAGCGTCGCATCCGACCCTGAGGATTCCGGTTCCTAATCCCTGTTGACGTTTCAGATTAGAAGAACAATTTGAAACGAAATATTCTTTACTCGGGCGCTGATCTGAGCAAACTACGCGCGTTTTAACTCACTTCTCCCACTTAGCTGACGCGGTCGATTCCGCGCACACCGAACGTGTTTAATTAGTCCCCGAGAAAATCGGGTTTTTCTGGAACTTCAAAAACATGTGCACTTTGATGCAGTGAGTGCAGAGGTGTCAAATCACGTTGCCATCATGGACACTCGGAACTTTCAATAATTTCCACTGATTTGCGCAGAACCAAGGCAGAGTCCGGGGTGGATCCAGGATCCAAACGTCCTGAGCCCTGGAAACCTCACTCTGAGTATATACTTCAGCAGGAACCCATCGGGAAAGAAAAGGACTGCTGAAAGTGTGGACGTCACAAAGAAGAGTCACCAGAAATTGATCCAGTGTTCACAAAACAACACGGAGGCAAGGACGCGCGCGAACACTGCATCAACCGATGAGTACGGACTTGCGCAAACACATCCGCTTCTTTTCCGATGTGCCCAATTGCCAGATCAGTGACACATATTTGCACCATTTGATCACTTGCCATTGGCTCTCAGGTGCAAATTCAGTAGTGAGGATTTTTGGGTCGTGCTCAACCTCCCTCATTGAATACACTTCTTTCCGCGGAGTCAGAAGGAAACGTGGCTCCCTGTGGATCCGCGCGGCGGAGACGGTTCTGCAGCGTGGATCTCATCTGGGGCGAAGCTGACGAACACGAGCAGAACCTGCCCCGCTCAGCGATCACAGCCCGGCCGGCGCAGCCGCCGCCGCCGCCGCCGAGCGACTGATGCGCGCAGGGAGCGGAACAGCTCGACCGCTTCACGCGGACAGCAAGAACACGGGAAAAGCGCAGAATGCACAGACTGCTGAGCTCCATCCGGTCAAGGCCAAGCGCATTTCTATTGAATTGTGCGTCGAGACGTTTTGATGGGAGGTGAATGTTTCCCCAAACTCCGATCTTGAAATCCGACACAGGCCTTCCCCGACACTCTTGCCAATCCGACATGCTTCACTTGAACATTGGTGAAAGCAGAAATTTGGATTGCAGCACAACAATGAACCATATTGAGACACTGAGAAGTCAGGACTTCGCTCAACACTTGAAATCCCTTTGTGGAGCGGGTCGTACGATGAAGATGATGATGGCGATCCTCACCAGGAACAGAGATGCGCCGTGTTTACACAAACACGTCTCGTGTCGGACTCGCTGCCAACAGCGCTACGTCAGAGGTCGCGCTCTGCTCTCTCGCCGCCTCCGCAGTAAACGGACCATCAGGACGCAGCGCGACGCCGAGCGGCGTTCACACCGGGCGCGCCGTGCGTCACCTCCCTGTGGTCCGAACTGGATGCAGCACGCGTCCTTGAACAAGTCAATGGACTCTTCGCCCATTGACTCGTGGACAGCAGTAACAACAGGCAATGACGCTCCCTGAAAAGGCACATTCGTCAGTCATGGAGATGCATCGCACATTGGGTTGAGAAGGAGGACAACGCCACATCTGACTCGTCCGGTGTGAAACAGAAGCCTGGGCCCAGCGGAGTGGTGTCCAAAATTCATGAGCTCAAAGTGTTCCGGTTGTGCTGCAGCCAAAGCCCACAGTTTGTTTCTCTGCCTTGTGTACATGATGTTCGGATGTTGGGAGGGATCGACTCCGGCCACAACAAAAGACGGTATCAATTCTACTGGGCGCACAAGACTCGGTCTCGGTCCTCCGTGAACACCCAGAGTGACCCTGGATTGTCCATTGTTCTTGTCGTTGGTTCAGACTTCAGATGCGATTTCAGAAGAGGCGGCAGAACCGATAACAACACGTGCAGTTTTAGAACATAGTTTTCATGTCGGTTCACGTCTGAAGTACCTCGTGAGCAATCGAAGGAGCGAACCCCAGAACTTTCTCCAGAATCCCCTTCTCAACTCCGCACGGGGAGCCTCCTCACTCACACACGCGGCTCCTCGAGGCCCGTCGAGTGTTTACTTTATGAGTTTTCTTCATATATCTGCTCACCTCGCCTCACCCCTCCCCATCTCGTGCGCCTATTCTCCGAGCAACTTGACCTTGAAATAATATTGTCAGCTAATTTTCAGAAAACAGCTAATTCGTCTCGACTGCAGCGCAGTAATAACATCCTTCGCGCATTGTTCCCGGTCAGGGCGGGACTAACGGAGCCGACGACAGGCGGTGGAGCCAGGATCGGAGCTCAACGGCCAGCGACGTGGGTTCATTCACCACACACGCAGATCTAGCTTATTTTTCGGTGTCCGGGCCCGGATCGAGCGGCATTGGGCTCACTTACCTCCGGAACGCATGGAACTGGTTCTGCCTCATCACAAAATGGCGCTCAGAGATTCCCAGACCCCTGAGCTCCCGGGATCAAGATCCCCCGCAACAAGCAGCGATCAGGGTTCATTGTGGCCCTCCGCATTCACTGGGCAAATGAGAGCGCAGTCGCGCCGCAGGTTGAGCGCACGGCGCTGTGCTGACTGATTTCCCCGCGACAGGGGCTATTTACCTCCCCACTCATCTCTCATTCCCCACGTGAAATTGGCGTCCTATTTCAATATTTACAAATTGACAGGTATAATGACCCCACTGAAGCAACATAATAACCACGCGAACACTTCCAATTTTGACAGAAGTCTGGGTTTTGAAGAGAGGCTCTGTGGGTCCGCGCCCTCAATATCTGTCAGAATGTCAGGGAAGTCTTCTCAGAAGGGCTTTAAATACATTAGCACATATTTCACGCGCGGAGTTGTCAGAGTTTGGAGATGAGAGATGGTGGTCGAATACTGAAACGGCAACGTGCATTCCACAAACGTGTGCGCAGCCACAAAGCGGATCGTGCAACTCGAGGACAACCAAATCCCACTTCTGTGAACTCGTGACATCAGGAACCGAAAACATGAGGTGCTGTGCGAAGGTGGGTTGTGCGACTTTTGCGTGTCAGGCCTGCTTCGCACTGGATGCGTCCTTGCAATTCTTTGTGCTAGTCAATGGAAAAAAAATTCTCAATTGACTTGTGCTTCCTGCCGTGACTCACAACACACATTCTGTGGTCTCAAAGTGTTCAAACCCTCGAACGCATCAGGAAACATTTCAACTTCTTCCCTGTTGCCCAGCCTGAGGCCACTGAACTGAGCACCTTTGTCACCTCTGGGAAGTGCAATTTGCACACAAATAAAAACAATTTAGCTTCGCGATGCGCCCCAATGAAATCGTATCTGAGAAACGCGAGTCGTCACTCCACACAAACAGATGCTATCTCTGCCCCGACCTCACTCTCTCGTTGACATGAGGCGCGAGCGACGCAACTCGTGCAAAAGTCCGCAAAGCTCAGTTTCCTTCCGAGTCGGTGTACGAGAGTTGGTCTTGCTCCGGTTCAAATTGGAAAGACGGACACTCTCTTTGGCAACAAACGAACTTAGATTTGGACGTCTACACCGCGGTGGAGTGAGGCCTTGTTTTCTCATGTTTTCGGGTGCGTGGTGTGATTTTTCAGTCGCACCACTACCGAACAAAATTCTGACAACCAGTGTGGTTGCTGTCGATCAATTTATTGTCGTAACAAACATGTCATGGTACAAATCGATTTTCAGTCAGCAAACTCGACAGACAGTTTGAGTTTCTTGACCTTTTTCCCTGTCAGACATGAACCTCTGAAAATCTCACACAGGCCATTCTTGCAACACTTTCCAGTGCTTTTGGGCCATTTCTTTGTACAAAATAGATCAAAACTAGCAATGTCATTGTTGATGTCAAACTCTTTTGGTCCTCCTGTACCACTGGGCAGTAGACTACTGTCAACTCCTGCACAAATCACAGCTTGTTCAGCCTTCTGCATGAGGTTGTCAGAGGTACATTTGTATGGTCTGACCACATCGCTTTTGTGTCCAGTCTTCTCCTTGACTAATTGCTCTTTGATTCCATTGTCAAACATCCTAGTCGTGGCTGTCACCCTCAAGCTGTGATTTGTGAAGTTTCCAGTTTTGCCTGCTTGTGACATGAGGTTGGAAACACACTTTGCAATCGAATTTATGCTAACAGGTTTGTCGCAGTACTATTGGCAAGGACGGCATTTGCTCTCACTGAGAGAGTACTTGTAAAGTGCGTCGGATTTCGGTTCTTCTGGGCACAAACTAACATACTTTTGGTAAAGTCTGACAAGATCTCTTTGTGGGTTTGGGTTTCCAAAAGCTTTGACAATTTTTGGTTTCATTTTTCAACCGCTCAATCCACCTTGATTCATCTTGGAAACTGTGTCCTCTGTGTAAACCAAATATTTCATGCCCGACTTCTCAGAGATTTTGATCACAATTTGAGGATCAAAATATGGGTTTCTGAGAGCTCGATGCTCCTTGCCACCTCTTAGGGCAAACGTCAAACCGATCAAATACATTACTGTATTTCTCAGAGTGTCAGGTGTTTCCTCCCCAAGAATTCC
>JAAUXT010144251.1_pt1 | contig 15976 bp, 13 predicted proteins | sample 7278171 | NCBI WGS metagenome assembly JAAUXT01 (sample SAMN14350112, study PRJNA611818) | marine sediment metagenome | isolation source: surface marine sediment (1.8m) | place: French Polynesia: Moorea | collected 2018-08 | reverse complement strand
CCATGGACGCATTGTCAACGTCTCCAGCGGCCTGGGCCAGTTGTCGGATATGGGGGGACGCTCACCGGCTTACCGTATCTCCAAGACGGCCCTGAACGCCCTGACCCGCATTTTGGCGGCGGAGACCGAGGGTCAAAACATTCTGGTGAACTCCGTTTGTCCGGGATGGGTACGAACCGATATGGGTGGTCCCCAAGCGGAACGTTCACCCCAGGAAGGTGCCGATACCATTGTCTGGACGGCCACGCTACCGGACAATGGCCCCACGGGCGGCTTTTTTCGGGATCGCAAACCCATTCCCTGGTAACCCGAAAAAATCAACACAGCCGCTGGCAGATATAGCTGTGTAGGATGTGCTGAGCGAAGCGATGCGCATCTGTCGAGAACCGCGAACGATGCGGTTCGTTCCTCACCGCATCCTACGGTCGCAGATATTCCCAGCGCGAGAGAAGGACCTCCAGCTCTTCCAGTGTCCTTATTTCAGCATCGGCGGGCGGCCCACCGGGCCAGGGCCTGCTGTTGCGATTGACCCAGACGGTTCGCAGTCCCGCCCGGGCGGCACCCAGCACGTCGCCCTCGGGGTCGTCGCCCACATGCACGATCTGACTCGGCGCCACATCGAGCTTACGACAGGCGGCTTGAAACATGGCGGCCGCCGGCTTGGCCTCACCGACCTGCTCGGCACTGATGGAAAAATCGAACAATCGGCTCAAACCGATGCGATCAATATCGGCATTACCGTTGGTGAGCGCTGCCAGGGTGTAGCGCCGGGCAAGGCGTTCCAGCACCGGCAGCACTTCCTCGAAGAAAACGACGTCGTTACGGGCCGCAAAGAAAATCGCGAAGGCCCGGTCCACTTCGAACCGGCCATAACCCACGAGCCAGGCCGCTCTTTGGAGCGCCTGTTTACGCAACACCGTACGATCATGGGCAAGCCGTGGCTGCTGTTCGGCAATCTCTGCCGCCAGATCGCGCAGATCCAGGGCCGTGAATCGTTCCGGGATACGCGGATAATGCGCCACCAACCAATCGTGCAACTGTTGCTCAGCACGGCCGATGATGGGCCAAATGTCCCAGAGCGTATCGTCCAGATCGAAGGTGACGGCGCGTATCGATGGATTTTCAGCGGGCATGAGAGCGTACGAGGCGCAATTTCCAGCCATCAGACGAGCATTCTGAACCCCTGTTCCAAATCCGCGCGAATATCCGCCACCTCTTCCAAACCCACGGAAATCCGAATCAGATTATCCCGGATGCCCGCATCGTCCCGCTCCTTTTGAGTCAACCGACCGTGGGTCGTGGTCGCAGGGTGGGTAATCGTGCTCTTGGCATCGCCCAGATTCGCCGTGATGGAAATCATCCGGGTCGCATCGATGATGTTCCATGCCTCCTGCCGTCCCCCCTGCACTTCGAACGACACGATACCACCGAAACCAGACTGTTGCCGGCACGCCAGCTCATGCTGGGGATGGGATGGCAGACCCGGGTAGTTTACTTTGGTCACGCTCGGCTGCGTTTCCAACCAGCGCGCCAATTGCAGAGCACCGTCCGAATGAGCCCGCATGCGCAGATTGAGCGTCTCCAGGCCCTTGAGAAAAACCCAGGCATTGAAGGGGCTCATGGTGGGTCCCGCCGTGCGCAGAAAACCGAAGATATCCGTGCCCACACGCTGGGCGTCGCCAATCACGGCTCCCCCTACGCAACGGCCCTGGCCATCCAGGTATTTGGTGGCGGAGTGAATGACCAGATCCGCCCCTAACTCAAAGGGCCGCTGCAGCGCCGGCGTACAAAAACAATTGTCCACCACCAACAGGCAATCGCGTTGGTGGGCAAGATCGGCCAGCTCGTGAATGTCGGCCAGCTCAATCAATGGATTGGAGGGTGTTTCCAGATACAGGAGTCGGGTCTGCGGGCGGACAGCAGCGTCCCAGGCCGCGATATCGGTCAGGGGAGCGTAGGTCGTATCTATGCCCAAACGACTGAGATAATTGGTGAACAGCGAGGTGGTACTGCCGAAGATGCTATAGGACGAGACGATGTGGTCTCCCGATCGGAGCAATGCCAGACAGGTTGCGAGTATTGCCGCCATTCCCGAGGCGGTGGCTACACAGGCCTCGCCACCCTCCAGGGCCGCCAACCGTTGCTCGAAGGTGCGTACCGTCGGATTCGTGAACCGTGAGTAGATGTTGCCATCCTCCTCACCGCAGAACCGTGCCGCCGCCTGGGCCGCACTCTGAAACACGAAACTGGACGTCGTGAAGATAGGCTCGGCGTTCTCGCACTCCTCGGTACGTACCTGTCCGGCCCGTACGGCAAGACTGCAAAAACCAAGCTCATAACTATGATCGGACGTACTCATCCCGCATGCCTCCACGTTAAACCGGTGGTACCGCCTGCACGTACCACACCTCGGGTCAGCAGGGTACAACTGCAGTGACTTTGGCCAAGGCGGGCACAAAAAAACCCGCTTCAGTCCGGGCCCAAAGCAGGTTCACCCCGCTTTAGCAAAATTTATTACGCGCCTGCAAGCTGAGATCAAATCGGCGCTACCGAGAGATTAAGCCAGTTTATCGAATCTGTCAAAACCCATCCGACTAACGCAGCTCAAATCACATTGTGGAGATCGCCAGCCGGATCTTTACCGTGTTTGCCCTTGGCTCCATCGGCACGCCGCTGTTCGAGACAGTCCAGATAATTGCGGTCGATATCCCCGGTGATGTAGTTGGCGTTGAAGCAGGAAGACTCGAACCCGTTGAGTTCCGGGTTGCCCCGGTGCACAGCCTTTTCCAGATCCACGAGATCCTGGAATATGAGTCGATCCGCCCCAATAGCCCGGGCTATTTCCTCCTCGCTGCGATTGTGGGCAATGAGCTCGTGCGCGGCCGGCATATCGATGCCGTACACATTGGGATAACGGACCGGTGGCGCCGCCGAGGCGAAATAGACTTTGCGGGCACCGGCGTCCCGAGCCATCTGTATGATCTGCTCGGAAGTATTGCCGCGGACCACTGAATCGTCAACCAGCAGAACATTCTTACCCTTGAATTCCAACTCGATGGCGTTGAGTTTCTGCCGTACCGATTTCTTGCGTACCGCCTGCCCGGGCATGATGAACGTACGGGCAATATAACGGTTCTTGATGAAGCCCTCGCGGTATTTGACCCCCAACGCCGAGGCCATCTGCAGCGCGGCCGTGCGGCTCGTGTCCGGAATCGGGATAACCACGTCAATGTCATGGTCCGGCCACTGCCGCTGAATCTTTTCTGCCAGATAATCACCCATGCGCAACCGTGCCTTGTGCACCGAGACTTTGTCGATAATGGAATCCGGCCGCGCCAGATACACAAACTCGAAGATACAGGGCGCATAGCGAATCGCGACCGTACACTGGCGGGTGAAGACCTGGCCCGAGGTGTCGATGAAAATAGCCTCACCGGGCGCTATGTCCCGCACCAGCTCGAAACCCAGGGCATCCATGGCGACACTTTCCGAGGCCACCATATACTCCGGGCCCTGATCGGTCTCGTTGCTGCCGTAGACCAGGGGCCTGATCCCGTACGGATCACGAAATGCCACGATCCCGTAACCGATGATCATCACAACGGCGGCATAGGCACCACGCACACGCCGATGCACAGCCTCTACGGCGGCGAACACATCGTCGTGGTCGATCCGCAAACGCCCCGGGCGCTGCAGCTCGTGGGCAAACACATTGAGCAGGATTTCCGAATCGGAATCCGTATTGATATGGCGCAAATCAGAGCGGAACAACTCACCCTTGAGTTGAGTGGAATTGGTCAAGTTGCCATTGTGCGCCAGGGTTATACCAAACGGTGAATTCACATAGAAGGGCTGGGCCTCCGCCGAGGCGGAACTGCCGGCCGTGGGGTAGCGTACATGGCCGATACCCATGCTCCCCAGCAGCCGCCGCATGTGGCGGGTTCGAAAGACATCCCGCACCAGACCATTATCTTTACGCAGATGCAATGTCTGATCGACACAGGTGGCCATGCCAGCGGCGTCCTGGCCGCGGTGCTGTAACACCGTCAAACCATCGAAAAGCGCTTGGTTAACCGGGTTATTGGATACTATACCGATTACTCCGCACATAACTTAATACTCAGTCGTCACTACTCAACGCGGTTGTGAGAATGAATGATCGCTTTCAGGAAACACACCGCTCACGAAATCGTTGCCGAATCCGGCACCAGGCGGGGAGAATTTAAGTAACTCCCCATAATCCGCGGGCAAAAGCCCCCGCAACCCCAAAGCCATCTGCTCAAAGTAGGGTAGAAGCTTGGAGTGCTCCCACCAAGGATCATGGGGTAGTGGCGTGAAGCCGGCCAATAACACCAGCACCGCAATCATGGCGATACCCCGCAAGCAACCGAAGCCGCCACCGATACCCCGATCGATACCCGTGAGACCAGAACGAAGCACTATCTGACCCAGGACGATATTCACTATTCCCGCCACCAGGAGAGTGATCAGAAATAGCCCGCCGAAGGACAAAATCACCCGCACCGGGATCACCGTAACATGACCCGCCAACAGTGCGACCCCCTCCTCCAGGAAGAAGACGGCCACACCGAAGGCAACGATCCAGGCAGCCAGCGATAAGACTTCCCGCAGGAACCCACGCCACAGACCGATCAACACGGAAACACCGATCACACCCAGCATAAAGTAATCGACGAATAACAAGCTATTAAACATGATTCCCAGCCCCCCGGGCGCGGCTTGGCATCCATTGCCGTCCTCTCCTCAACCACACCGCATCCGTCTCGTCAGCGTAAAATCCGATGCCTTGCTGCTGTTGTTCACATAGGCCCCGGCTGCTCATCTCGCTACAACAACGCCCTTGATACCCGTATCCCGCTGCAAGCGGTCACGCACCTTGGCGCTCTCGCCCCGGGAGATTTGCGGTCCCACCCGTACTCGGTAGAGCGTACGCTGGTCAACGACCGCCTGTTCGACCCTGGCATCGTATCCCCTACCGCGGAGTTCATCCCGCAAAAATTCGGCATTCTGGGCTACTTTGAAACTGCCCGCCTGCACCATCCACCGCTGGCCACTCGCCGCTGTCCGCGCGGATGCCTTGGGTGGAATCGCCGTCTCGCCACCCGCTCTGCTGATCAAGGTGATGGGCGGCAGCCCTGAGTCACCTGTCGGCGCTGCGGGTTTGGTGACGACTCGGGGCTCAGGCTGTTTCGGTTTTGGCTGCGGTGGCGGTTTCGGCGCGGATTCCGCCCTGCTCGCGGGCGGCGGAGTCCTCTCGGGTTCGGGTTTCTGCGGTAGCGGTGCCGGCTCAGGCTCGGCAACCTTTGGTTCGGGTTCGGGTTCAGGCTCAGGCTCGGCAACCTTTGGCTCGGGCTCGGATTCCGGCCGGACGCCGATGGGCGGCACTGCTGTCGGGGGTGGCTCTAACACTGCCGCCGAGGGTGGTTCTACCACCGGTGCCGGCTTTACTTCGATCCATTCGTTCTTCACCGGCTCTGGTTCGACGATACTCTGCTCCGCAGGAGGTAAAATCGTGGCAAACTCAATGTCCGGTATCACCTCCTCGGGCGTCGGCGCAACGGCTACCGACGAATCTCCAGGGGTCTCCGCGCTGCCTTGGGTTGCGGCCAACTGTTGCTGTACGGGACCCGGCAGGGAATAGGTGGTCGTGGTACCTTGCGATGATACTTCCATCTGCGGCACCACGTTGTTGTCCACGACCGGACTCAGCCGGGTTTCAGGCTCCTTGACCAACTCGGGCACGATAATGACAGCCAGTGCTACCAGAACAGCGACCCCCAGCAGGCGTTGTTTAAGCCTTTTATCCATGCTTTTTATCATTAATCACGACCCCCAAAAATCAGCATGAAACTATCTTCTCAGGCAAACCGAGCCTCTCAAGGCTTCAGCCACCACGGAAAAAGAACCGAATACGACGATACGATCTCCCGTCTCGGCCCTCCGCTCCACCGCCAACAGCGCCTGGGAGATGCCCGGGTATGGTAGCGGATCCATAACGCCCAATCCCAATAATGTCTTTGCAAGCCCCTCTGCCGATAGCCCCCGCGGCGGATCGAGCGTCGCGGTCAACCAGTGATCGATGCCCCCCGACAGCGCATGGGCCACACTCGCCACATCCTTATCCGCGAACATACCCACGACCGCCCAAGTCTTCCCGGGGCATGGCCGGGCTTCCAGGCAGTGCGCCAATATGGCCGCGGCAGAAGGATTATGGGCCACATCGAGAATCCACTCAACGGGTCCTGGAATGACCTGGAAGCGCCCCGCCACGTCGGCCTCGACCAATCCGCGATGGATGGCCTCGACGGACAGCGGCAAGCGCTCGGATAACGCCATCAGCGTGGCGACGGCCGCCGCTGCGTTGTGCAGCTGGTGAGCGCCGGCCAGTGCCGGTTCGGGCAAGTTCCGCAGCTCTCTCCCATGCCCCCACCAGCGCCAGCCGGCACCCTCTCCATGGAAATCGTAATCCCTGCCCGCTAGCAAAAGATTAGCATCAATCGACCCGGCATGGGTCAGCAAGCTCTCGGGCGGCGCCCGGTCAGCGCAGATCGCGGGACGGCCCGTCCGGTAAATGCCCGCTTTCTCGCGCCCGATGCTCTCCCGGTCCGGACCCAGCCACTGCACGTGATCGATGCCAATCCCCGTCACCAAGGCAGCATTCGCATCCAGGCAATTAACGGCATCCAAGCGTCCCCCCAACCCCACTTCGAGGATGGCAACATCCACATCGGTGGTCCAAAAAATATCCAGCGCGGCCAGGGTGCCAAATTCGAAAAAGGTCAGCGCCACATCCTGCCGAACCTCATCGACCCGGGTGAAAGCTTGACACAGGAACGCATCGTCAATCGCCTGACCATCGACTCGAATGCGTTCGTTATAGCGCAGCAGATGGGGCGATGTGTAGGCGCCGGTGCGGTATCCTCCAGCCCGTAGCATGGTTTCCAGAAAAGCCACACTGGACCCCTTACCGTTGGTTCCCCCCACGATAATCGTGGTAAACGGCGGGGTTGCGGGCAGCAGGCGCGCCATGACTTGGTGCACGCGCTCCAGACCGAGATCAATGGCCCGGGGATGCAGTTGTTGCTGCCATCTCAACCACTGCTGCAGTGTCGCGAAACGGGGCATCGTCACGGCAAGATGGCAGGTAACTTAGTTCAGGGAGTCGGGCGGTGCGTCAAAATCGCAAGCAGAGCGCTCAGCCGATCCCGCATCTGCCGCCGATCAACGATCATATCCACCGTACCATGCTCCAGCAGAAACTCGCTGCGTTGAAACCCCTCCGGGAGCTTCTCGCGTACCGTCTGCTCGATCACCCGCGGACCGGCAAATCCGATCAAAGCACCTGGCTCGGCAATGTTGACGTCACCGAGCATGGCAAAACTCGCCGATACGCCCCCGGTGGTGGGGTCGGTAAGGACCGAGATAAAGGGAATACCCTGGTCCGAGAGCTTCGCAAGCACCGCGCTCGTCTTGGCCATCTGCATCAGGGAGACCAGCGCTTCCTGCATCCGCGCACCGCCACTGGCGGAAAAACACACCAACGGAATCCGCTGCCACAGCGCGGTATTGGCAGCCCTGACAAAGCGCTCGCCCACGACCGAGCCCATGGAGCCTCCCAGAAAAGCGAACTCAAAGGCTGCTGCCACCACCGGAATACCCTTGACGCTGCCCTGCATGACAACCAGCGCATCCTTTTCCTTGCTGCCCTTCTGGGCCTGGGCGAGACGATCCTTATATTTCTTGCCATCCTTGAACTTCAGAAAATCCAGGGGCTCGACCGTCGCGCCTAGCTCCGAACGCTCCCCTTGGTCCAGGAATATATCCAACCGCTGGCGCGCGCCGATGCGCACATGAAAGGAACATTTGGGACACACGTGCAGGTTGCGCTCCAGTTCCGCGCGGTAGAGCACGGAGCTGCAGTTCTCGCACTTGCTCCAAAGCCCTTCCGGTATATGCTGGCGCCGGCTTTGCCCATCGGTGCGAATTCGCGAAGGGACCAGCTTCTCGAACCAGCTCATGTCGAAATCAATCATGGCAATCTCAAGCAGTTCCGTGATCCATGGCTCGACGCATGGCTACGATCATTGCGGTTATCTCGCTGCGCATAGCGGCCTCGTCGGCCGCCAACTCAGCCATACGCCCAACGATCGCGCTACCGACGACCACCGCATCGGCCGCCCCCGCAACCGCCGCCGCCGTTTCAGCGTCTTTGATACCGAAGCCCACGCCGATAGGGATGCGAATCAGGCTACGCAACGCAGCGAGCTTTTGCTCCACCCGGGCGACATCGAGGGCGGCGGAGCCCGTGACGCCCTTGAGGGAAACGTAGTATACATAGCCCCGGGCCAGGGCCGCCACTTGGCCGATACGCGCTTCGGTACTGGTGGGCGCCAATAGGAAAATAGGGTCGATACCCGCGGCGACGATCCCGGCACTCAAATCATGGGCTTCTTCGGGTGGCAAATCCACCACCAGCACACCGTCCACGCCCGCTTCGGCCGCCGCCCCCACGAACGCCTCGTAGCCCATGGCCTCGATGGGGTTCAGATACCCCATCAGGACGACCGGCGTATCACCATCGCGTTGGCGGAATTCGGTTACCATCGCCAACACCCGCCGCAGACTCACGCCCTGGGCCAGTGCCCGCTCACAGGCCTGCTGAATAACCGGACCGTCGGCCATCGGATCCGAAAAGGGGACGCCCAGTTCAAGGATATCCGCCCCGGCCTGCACCAGCGCATGCATCATGGGCACGGTTATCGGCGGTCGCGGATCGCCAGCAGTGATATAGGGAATCAGGGCCTTGCGCCCTTGCTCGTGGAGCCGGTGGAAACGGGTGGAAATGCGACTCATGGAATCCTCGCGAAATGGGAATGCTGTGGCCTTCAGAGGTCAATGCCAGCCAACGTGGCGACCGTGTTGATATCCTTGTCGCCACGGCCCGAAAGATTGACGACGATAGTCTGATCACGGTCCATGGTGGGGGCGAGCTCATTGACATAGGCCAGGGCATGGCTGGTCTCGAGGGCCGGAATAATGCCCTCCAGGCGGGTCACCTGGTGGAAGGCGGCCAGCGCATCGGTGTCGGTGACGGCCACATAGTGAGCCCGACCGGTGTCCTTCAACCAGGCATGCTCCGGCCCGACACCGGGATAATCGAGCCCAGCCGATACCGAGTGAGTCGCGAGGATTTGGCCGTTCTCATCCTCCATCAGATAGGTTCGGTTGCCGTGCAGCACGCCGGGTCGGCCGGCGCACAGGGGCGCGGCATGGTGCCCGGTGTCAATGCCCTCCCCCGCGGCCTCGACCCCGTGGAGGGCAACGGCCTCATCGTTCAGGAAGGGATGGAATAGACCCAGGGCGTTCGATCCTCCCCCCACGCAGGCCACCAGAGCATCCGGCAACCGTCCGCGGCGGGCAAGCATCTGCTCGCGGGTCTCCCGGCCGATAATCGCCTGAAAGTTCCGCACCATCAGCGGATAGGGATGAGGACCGGCAACCGTTCCAATGATGTAGAAGGTATTATCGACGTTGGTCACCCAATCCCTGAGGGCCTCGTTGAGGGCATCCTTGAGCGTGCGCGAACCCGATTCCACCGGCATCACCGTCGCCCCTAAAAGGCGCATGCGATAGACGTTCGGGGATTGGCGTTGGATATCTTCGGCGCCCATGTAGACCACACATTCCATTCCCAACCGGGCGGCCACGGTAGCCGAAGCCACACCATGCTGACCGGCACCGGTCTCGGCAATCACCCGGGTCTTGCCCATGCGCTTGGCAAGCAGAGCCTGACCCACGGTATTGTTGATCTTGTGCGCCCCGGTGTGATTCAGATCCTCCCGCTTGAGAAATACCTGGGCTCCACCCAGCTTCTCGCTCCAGCGTTCGGCATGGTATAGCGGCGAGGGCCGGCCCACGAAATGGGATAGATCCGCATCCATCTCCGCCATGAACTCGGGGTCGTGGCAATAGCGCTGATAGCATATGGACAGCTCATGCAGGGCGCCCATCAACGTCTCCGCCACGAACTGACCGCCGTAGGGGCCGAAATGCCCGTGACTGTCCGGATAGCGGCTGAAATCGATCTTCTCAAGCACGGTTTTCACCTCGTTTAACGCCTTGCACGAATGCCGCCATCAGGCCGACATCCTTGATACCCTTGGAGGATTCTACGCCACTACTCACATCCACGGCGAAGGGTTTGACCTGAGCAACAGCCTCGGCCACGTTGTCCGGACCCAATCCGCCTGCCAGGATGATGGGTTTGTGCCGTTCGGCGGGAATTCGTTCCCAGTCGAACGTTATCCCGGAACCTCCCGTTCGGGCGGCCCCATGGCTGTCCAACAACAGGCCGGCGGCGGCTGGAAACTCCCGCTCGTAACGGGCGACATCGACATCGCTTCCCATGGGGACTGCTTTGATGAACGGAACGGCGAACGAACCGCAGTAATCCCCGTTCTCGCTACCGTGAAACTGCAGTAAGTGCAGGGGGACCTGTTTCAAGATATCGTTGACCGTGGCACGCTTGGCATCGACAAATAGGCCCACTACGGTCACAAACGGCGGCAAGGCGGCAACGATGGCCCTGGCCTGGGCGGGCGTCACGGCCCGGGCGCTGCCCGGGAAGAACACCAGCCCTATGGCATCTACGCCAAGCTCGGCCGCTGCTTTGCCGTCCTCGGGCCGGGTAATTCCGCAAACCTTGATGCGGGTGCAACTCATAAGATCCTAAGGTGCCAACAAAAAAGGCTGATAGCTTAAAAGGCTGGCAGTTTAGCAGAAAAGTATCGTGCTGTACGAGGACCCTACCACCTATGAGTTGTGCAAGGCCATAGGAACAAGGTATTTCAACAAATTTTCGGCAACTGCAAATCAAGCAATTATCGTCACTTGTCGGCCGGTGAAACCCCTAGTACCCCTGCTCATAAATTCGTAGACATCCCCTCGTTTGAATTTTTCTCAGGGATTATCGGTGCCGGTATCATAGCTCCCCCCTTTGAAAAAGGGGGGCCGGGGGGGATTTCAGCTACGTTCGCCTGCCCTGCGATCCCTCCAAATCCCCCCTAACCCCCCTTTGCTAAAGGGGGGACAGTGTGTGCGAACTTATGAGCAGGGGTACTAGTAACTGTGCCCCCTCGGTCAGGCAACCTTTCCCTCTTTGCCAATTTCGCGTTGAACCCCGGTCTCGAGATCAATCCTGCGGATGATGGTTTCACCACGGCCGAGTGCCTGAAGGCAGGAGTACTGAACGACGTTCATGATGTGCGCCCCGGTAAGCTCGTGCTTGCGGGCTATCTCCTCCAGGCGGACATCCTTATCGAGTGTCACCATATCCGCATCCGGGAACGCGAGACGCCAGAGCTTCAGCCGATCCGCGGCCCTCGGCAGCGGGAAATAGATGTCCGCCTGGAAGCGCCGCAGGAATGCCTCGTCGATGTTGCTCTTGAAATTCGAGGCGAGAATGACGAGACCGCCGTAGCTCTCCACGCGCTGGAGCAGATAGGCGACCTCCTGGTTGGCGTACTTGTCATGGGCATCGCGCACATTCGTGCGCTTGCTGAAGAGCGCATCGGCCTCATCGAAGAAGAGTATCCAGTCCTTGTTTCTCGCCTTGTCGAAGAGGGTTGCGAGATTCTTCTCCGTCTCCCCGATGAACTTGGAGACGACCATGGATAGGTCGATGCGGTAGACGTCGCGCCCGGTGGTCTTGCCCAAGAGGCTCGCTGTGAGCGTCTTGCCCGTTCCGGGTGGACCATGGAAAAGGGCGCGGTAGCCGCTCTTGAGTTTTCTGTGCATGCCCCAGGTCCGGAGCAGGGTATCGCCGTGCTGAATCCAGACGTGCAGCTCACGGATTTGCTGCAGCGTCTTCTCCGGCAACACCAGCTCATCCCACTCCATCTCGGTTTCGATCCGCCGGGCGGGGAACTCCATTCCGAATCGAGGACGAGATACCTGTCCCAGCGTGAAGCGCTCCACCGCCTCCTGGTCCATGACCAGCTTGCCGCTCATGATCGGTTCACCATCATGGGCGGGCTCCACGCGGAGCACCTGCTGCCTTCTAAAGAGATGATCTTCGGAGAATAGCCGCTGAACCTCGAAACGGCGCCTCAGATCTTCGCCAGCCACTATGAACAGCGCCGTCTCGCCGGTCGGAAGGAACCCCCGAAATTGTTGTCCTCGGACGCCGCCGATTTGGAGAAGCTCGCCGCCCTGCGGTATCGCCTCGGAGATAACGCGGTCGAAAAAGTCGGGTTTTATGTGCGGAGTCAGCGCGATGAGGAGGACAATGTGTTCATCAAAGGAGAGATTGTGATCTTCGATGAACTCAAGGTACGGGCTTCGTTGACCTTCGTGAGAAGGTCGACGTATCTCCTCGAACCGGACGACTCCTGTCTTCTGTTCCAAGTAAGCTGTGAGCCGCGCGCGAATTATTTGCTCTAGATAGTCGATCTCGGCGAGCAACCCATCCGTCCATTCCGGTCTGTTCAAGCGGACCAAGGCCTCTCTACTTGTCATCTCACCACCCGAAGCGCCTCGAGAGCATTTCGCCCAAAACCGTCTCCATAGTCAGCAGAAAATCACCGAACCCGCCCCTCTTTGATTCTGTTGTCCAACGGACAGGGCGAGACTAACGATTCTTCTGCTGTTTGGTGTGAGTCAACTCATGCGCCAGCAAGTGCTTACCTGCACGGGTTTCCGGATCGAACTTGCCTTGGTTGAAGAAGATATCGTTTCCGCGCGTGAACGCCTGTGCCTTCAACATCTTGCTCAGCTCTGCGGCCTCCTCGTCGGTGTGGATACGCACGGCGCTGAAGTCCGCATCCAGAGAGGACTCCATTTCCGCCCGTATCTTGTCCGGCAAAGGTCGTCCTTTGCCCTGCCGTTGTCGTAGCCTGGCGGCGAAGTTCGGATTGAGGGGGCGGCTCCCTGGATTTGCCTGGACCTTTGTCTGCGTCTCTGCCGCCTGTAACTGTATCGCCGGCTTGGCTCGGGTCTCCTCTTCCTCCTCTCCCTTGGCCTCGACGGGCTCCTCTTTTTTCTCCTCGGCCTGGGCCTCGACCGGCTCCTCTTTTTTCTCCTCGGCCTGGGCTTTGACGGGCTCTTCTTTTTTCTCCTCAGCCTGGGCCTCGACGGGCTCCTCCTTTTCCTCGGCTTGGCGTTGGATCTTTGCTTTCCTGCGAACCGCGGTTACATCGTTCGAGCCGTGCCGGCCCCCGTTGACCACGTGGTCTGCGGCTCGATCCGCTTCCTGCTCGAAGCGGTCACCGGGCTTGCCCATGATGAGCTTCGGCCGGAAAAAGCTTTCGTCCACTTGTGCCTCGACGTTGGGCTTACCGCTTTTTTTCGAGAAGAAGGGTGTCTCTCTCTTCTGGGGGTCGATGTGTCTTCGATTCTTTCGCGTTTTCATGGCGGCTATGATCCATCAGTGGCGGACATTTGTCGTCTATACCTCGCATCGCCATAGACTGGCATTTCCAGTAGGTTGGGTTGAGGAACGAAACCCAACATAAGCAGGATCGCTCGCATCGATACTGTTGGGTTTCGCTACCGCTCAACCCAACCTACAAGAGTCACAAATCATGGTGTTGTTGAGTATATATGTAAATAGTATAGTATCAGCCTTCGCGTCTGTGGGGTCTTAGTCAGATTGCGGTATAGGCATTGATGGTGGCGATTTCTACATTGCCTACTGGCGAGATGGGCATAACCATGGCTCCATTACCTGCCGATTGCATTTGAAGCTAAGCCATCGTCCCCTCACTTCCCTCGGTCATTGGTGCATGTTCGCTCTGCCCTCGGCTCGAAGGGTGTGTGGAGCTGGTGCCGGATCCGTCAAGAACCCCTCCGAAAACGCGCGGAAGCACATCATAAGAATAACAATCACGAAAAATATAAATGCATGTTGAGGAGTGCGGAATATCAGATATAAGTCTGTTAGGAGTTACTACAATATAGCGTTAAAAATGAGGTAAACAGGGTTTTCACTGATGGATATAACCCAGCCAAAAACTGGTGAGCAGCAATCGTTCCTGTTAGAAGAGAAACAGCGCTTTTCCAAATCTCTCCTATGGCAACTTCAGCGCAAATTTTTTGAACAACAAGGCATTGAAGCTTGGCGACAAGGTGCTGTTCCCCATTACATCACCAGTAATCCCCATATTGCCAATGCTTACGCTCAGGTGGTTCTGGGTTTTCTGCGTGATTGCTACGCTAATTCGGGCCATCAAGACTCCGGTGTTGCAGCGATTGATCCCGATCGACCGATTTATATTCTGGAACTAGGTTCTGGTTCTGGGCGTTTTGCCTACCACTTCCTGAAAAAGTTTCACGCTGCTTACGCTCAATCATCATTCAAGCAGAATTCCGTCAAATACATCCTCACCGACTTTACCGAACAAAATCTCAACTACTGGAAGAGCCATCAATCTCTGCAACCCTATTTGGAAAAAGACCTGCTGGATTTTGCTTGTTTTGATGCTGAAAATGACCGGAGTATTACCCTCAGTCAATCGGGAGAAACGCTGGAGCCCGATTGCTTGAGCAATCCTATGATTGTGATTGCAAATTACGTACTGGATACCATCCCTCAAGATCTCTTTCTCATTGAGAACGGACAAATTTTCGAGAGCTTGGTTAATCTTGCCTCCTCTCAGCCCGATCCCAACCTCAATGATCCCGAAATCTTGTCCCAGTTAGAAGTCAGTTACACCCAACAGGCGATCGATGGTGGCTTTTATGACGATGCTGGGTTTAATGAATTGCTGAAGGACTACCAGCAAACTCTGACCGATACGTATCTGCTATTTCCCCATGTGGCGCTGCGGTGTCTCAACCATCTCCGTCGGCTTTGTGGCGATCGCCTGCTCTTACTTTCTGGTGACAAGGGCTTCAGCCGGGAAGAAGATTTACTGTATCGAGCTGAGCCGGGTATTGTTATGCATGGTAGCTTTTCGCTGATGGTTAACTACCACGCGATCGGACAGTACGTGCAGCAACAAGGCGGGAAGTATCTTACCACTCCCCATCTGCACAATAGTCTCAATATCTGTGCAGCCGTATTTGGGAAGCATCCTCAAAACTATCCCGAAACTAGCCTGGCCTTTGACTTTGCCATTGTGCAAAACAACCCGGATGACTTTTTTACCTTACGGCAGGTACTTGCAGACCATTACGATGGGCTCTCCATTGAACAAATTTTGGCTTACTTGCGTTTGACCGGTTGGGATGGGGCCGTTTTCATGGATTGCTTCTCGGCGATTACGGCTAAGCTCGAGAACCTACCTTCCTCAATGCAGGAAGAGCTTTTGTGGGCTGCCCAGAACATTTGGGACAACTACTATCCCATCGGCGAACAGCAGGATCTCCCCTTTTATTTGGGAATGTTGCTCTACAACATGGAGTATTTCCCAGAAGCATTGGAGTACTTGGAACACTCTCGTCAGATCTATGGAGATGATCCCAACACGACTTACAACATGGGCATGTGTTATTACCGCCTGCGCCGGCTGGATCGGGCGATGGAATGTATGACTCAAACACTCAAACAAAATCCGGAGTTTGAAAGTGCCAAAGCGATGCGGATTAAGCTCAAATCCGAGGCATTGCGCTTGAAAAAATTGGCTCATTAGGCGGATTGCCCCTCCCTCTCTAATATGCCGACAAAAACCAAACCCGACGCTACTTTGCCCAAGTTCAGCCCTGAACAAATCGCTGCCGCCCTTGCGGCCGCGCCCGAAGCGACGGCACCTGACGGTATCGACTGGAGCCAAGCCACGATTACGGAAGGGGGTGGCGTCGAAGCGACCCTAACCAGCTTGCGCCGTCGGCGCGGGCCGGAGAAACGCTCTGCCAAGGAACAGGTGACTATTCGCTTCTCCCCGGAAGTCTTAGCGTATTTCCGAGCCCAAGGCCGGGGCTGGCAGGATCGCATGGATGAAGTGTTAAAAGAATATAT
>JAAUXT010029236.1_pt1 | contig 15977 bp, 21 predicted proteins | sample 7278171 | NCBI WGS metagenome assembly JAAUXT01 (sample SAMN14350112, study PRJNA611818) | marine sediment metagenome | isolation source: surface marine sediment (1.8m) | place: French Polynesia: Moorea | collected 2018-08 | reverse complement strand
TAATGTATATAATTAATTATTGTAAAAATATTCAGAATAATTAAAATTGGCTGTAGAGGCCAGCGCCCCCTGGTGGGGGAGGAGTGTGGTGTGACACACCAGCTGTGAATTTAGAACCACCACTCACCAGATGGCATGATTGGAAAGAGATCAATAGATGGTGTGATTGGAAATAGGTCAATAAATACGGAGGTTCCCACCCTTGGGGACAGTCTCTCCTGAGATACCAACCAGTGTGTTTGTGATATCACTACATAGCTCTACGTAGGAGACTGGAAGCTGGCAGTCATCCCCGGCCTGTGTCCCCAGTTGTAGAACGTTGCAGTGAATAGATGCCCAGTGTTTGGTGCCAGTAAATGGGCGAATCTTGGATGGAGGTGCGTGAGGGTTCCTTCTTTCCTTCCCATGTCCGTGAGAGGGGAAGGGTTCCTTCTTTCCTTCCCATGTCCGTGAGAGGGGAAGCGGTTCTTCAAGGGGCTTAGTCCCCTAAACCGAGGAAAAGTGAGTCAAATTTCAAGAAGGAGAGGGAGAAATCAATCAGGGCGGAGTGATGTCTCCAAAGTTCTGCGAGGAACCCACAAAAGAAAAGTTGGGATTTGCAAGTCGCCTGTTTTTGCTTACAAACGCAAAGGCGGCTGTGCTGTCCTCTGCCTCAGCACACTTGTTCAACGCACCGGCTTCCCGTTCCGGAAAGAAGCACTTTTCCACACTGACTCGGCATAAAAAATAAACATCCCATCTTGTGGATCGCCTTGGACTTGTAAGTTGCTGGTACTTCACAGGAATCACGTACGTCACGTTCAACAAGACGTCGGAGGCGGTGTTGGCGCAGGAGGAGATGAACGGGCGGGTGATGCCGGGCCACCCCAAGCCGCTCAAGGTGGTGCTGGCGGCGGAGAAGGAGCAGGGAAACATGCGCGAGGACAACGAGCAGGAGAAGCTGCTCCGAATCTTTATCAAGGTGCCCAGAACGCACACAGAGGGCGTCATCCAGGATTACTTCAAGGTGAGGTCCTCAGTCGCAGTGTGTGCGTGTGTGTGCGTGCGTACGTGCGTGATTGCGTGTGTGATTGTGTGCGTGCATGTGTGTGTGTGCGTGCATGAGAGAGAGAGAGAGAGAGAGAGAAAAAAAAGAGGCGGAGTCAATGGATTCCAGGGGCTCAGGCGTGCTTGTGCTGCTTACGTTTGTGTGGATTGGAAGAGTTGGCTTGTTCGCCAGATTCCTGAAGTCTATTGATCCAAGGAAAAAGATTCAGCTTGACCTTTTTCATTGCAGCAATGGGGAGAGATCGACTACTGTCACATACTACGGGACAAAGTGTCCGGGGACTCGAAGGGGCTCGCCTACGTCAAGTTCTACAGAGCTTACTGCGCCGCGCTGGCGCTGGAGAACGCAGATCCAGGTGAGTACGAGAGGGAAACGTCAAAACAGCTGCGCAGAAAGTCGAGAGACTCACGTTGCGTGAGGCTAGAAAACGCTGCTCTGGTCATGCGTTGCGTTCTGCACAAACCAATGGATTGTGTCTCATCGCGTGATGTATTCGCTGTGAAGCGAGCCTCAGGACTCCCAAGCCAAAAACCATACTTTTGAATTTCGAATGATTGGAAGTACATATACTCGGGCAAAAAAGTGAAGGCAGACTGTTTTGTGACCAAATGCACCTGCTCTACTCCGCAGAATACAAGGCAGTGTTTGCGCAGAAGAAGCAGTACGCCAACTTCCGTATGGTGGAGTACCGCGGGGAGGGCGGCGGACCCCCGCCGGGACGGGGTAGCGCGCCCCGGGAAGACTTCGGCTCGCGAGGCGGGGGCGGCTACGGCGGCCGATACGGTGAGTCAAGCAAGCGTCGTACTCACAAGGACATGGGGGAAAGCCATGACTGCTCTTGTTTCGTTTGAAAGACAAATCTCGAATCTCACGTCACCACGCAAACACTGGTGACGCCGACTGATGCGATTGAGCGTGTTTCCATGGTGACGGCGTCAGCTGTGGACCCGATGGACCTGGTGACGGAGACGCCGCACAGCGACGGCGGCGAGACGCGCCTCGAGGCGATGGTGTCGACGGCGGCGTCGCCAGAGCAGGTCTACCGCCTCTTCGACATCGCGCCCGGCCTCGACTACTGCGACTTCGACCGGCGCTCTGGTGCGGAGTTGTTTTGATCAGGAGTGGGCTACACTGGGCTGCGCCGCTCTGACAACGCTGTGATCCTCCTGCGGGGGTTTCGCAGGGGAGCACGCAGCAGATTTTGTGCATTTTGCGCTTTGTCTGGTAGCACGTGCAAAATCTTAAATGCTTGTGTTTTGCGGTGAAAACGAAATTGTACTGGATATTGTTGTGAGATGACGCGTTCTTCGTTGTCCGCAGGTGTCGCCTACGTGCAGTACACGCACCCGTCGTGCGCGGCGTACGCGCGTGAGAAGCTCAACGCCTTCGAGTACCCGCCCGGGTTCCGCATCTCCGTGCGCTACCCTCCCAACCAGGCGTCCTACAGCGGTTACACGTGCGTACCTCTCCCGCTTCACGCTCATGACAGAGCCTGGCCAAGCCGTCAATGAGGTCCGGGTTTTGGCGTCAATCCCACATCAGAAAATGTGTTGTTGGACCAACGACCCGCAAGGAAACCAACGATCCTGGTTTCAAGCATTGATGTTTTTCGTTGCGTGTGGATGCAGTGAATACGAGGCACGGTATTTAAAAGACCGCTCCGGTGCGTTTTTCCAAGCACGGTTTTTTACTTCAAGCTCAAACTTTTGACAATAAGAACATGGGTTCAAAACCAGTTTGACATGCTTCAAAATGAACATAAAAATTCTTGAAATCCATGCAAAAAACACAGTCAAAAATGACTCATGCAGCTGAGATCGGCGGACGTCAGTGCGACCAAAGTTCAGTCTTCCTCCGAGGATGTCCCTGAGCTGTTTCCATCCGGATCCACTCTTTCAAAAAGAGGTTCCACCTGCACATGATCTCCCTCAAAGTAAGCTCCTTCTGCCTTGACACACTTTTGCCATCTCGTCACCAAATCATGCATGGTCGACATGAAGATGTTCTTGTCCATGGCCAGAAGGATTTTCCTCGCCTCTTTCTGCAGTTCTGCAATGTTTTGGAACCTCCTCCCTCGCAGCTCGGCCTTTAATTTTGGGAATAAACTAAAATCACAAGGCGCACAATCTGGACTGTTCACTGGGTGTGGCAAAGTCTTCAATCCCCACTTCTTCATCTTGGTTTCTGTGTTGCTGCAGGTGTGAGGGGACGCATTGTCGTGGTGAATCAGGAATTTGCGTCCCCTCCAGAGGTTGGGCCTTTTCTTCCTGATGGCTTCCTTCAGATTTGAGAGGGTGTGGCAGTAGGCTTCAGAGTCAATTTTTGTCCCTGGCTTCATGAACTCCATCAGGATGACACCATTTGCATCAAAAAAAAGAGTCAGCATCGTCTTTCGGGCAAACCTGTTGGGTCTTGCAGTCTTGGGCCTGGGGGCTCCCTTCTCAATCCACACACTGTTCTGCATTTTGGAGAGGGGCTCACTTGTGCTTAGCCAGGTTTCGTCACCAGTCACAATGGATTGAAGGAAAGTCTCAGGGTCATCCTGGTTGCACAACAGATCCAAATTTTCTTGGCAAATGCGCTTCCTGGTTGCTTTCTGGTCATCACTGAGGTGTTTGGGGACGAATTTTGATGCCCTGCGTGACAGCTTCAAGTCTTTCTTGAGAATGGTCAACACAACAAATCTTGACAGTCCGGTTTGGTCCTGCAAGTCATTCAAACTGAGGTGTCCATTGGCTTCAATCAACTGTTTGACCTTCCGGACATTGGCTGGGGTTCGCTTGGTGCGAGGCCTTCCTGAGCGAGCACTGTCCTTGATGTTGTTCTGACCTGCCAAAAAGCGCTTGTGCCAAACACGCACTTGAGTCTTGCACATGGTGTCATCACCCCAGACACACCTTAAAGCTCTCCAGCACTGGATCGGACTCTGTCCAGATTTGGCCAAAAACTTCAGGGAAACACGCTGTTCACCCCTCCTTACCTCCACCGGATTCACAAAGAACAAAAGAACTTTCAACAACAAGGAAAAAGAACCAAACTTCCACAGAAGACACATGTTGCTTTGATCGTGCGGTAAATCGCCAGCCACAGGTGACATGGCCTACTTTCAGGGTCGATCTGCGTGATCCTAGATCATCTCTGGTGAAGCAGACTGTGTCTCAGTGAGGACAATTCATTTGGCAAGTGAAATCCCGGAAATGGTCAAATTTGGTCAGGTACGCTCGGAGAAAATGCCAACGGAGCGGTCTTTTAAATACCGTGCCTCGTACTCCTGTTGAACGAATTTACTCACCTGGTTGTTCGGTAAAGACGACGCACGCGTACGCTGAGTACTGAAGTGGGTGATTTGTGAACGGCTTCCAGCGCCTGCCTTACAGTGTCCGCAACCCGTTACAGGAGTTACAACGGAGAGCGGGGCGGTGGGCGGTACAGTCTGGGCGGCGATGGGGGCGGCAGCAGATCCTGGTCAGGAGCTAAGTGTAGGTCACATGACTTTGGGAGAAAAAAAAGAACAACAGAAATGCCAATCCATGATTTAATTGAGCGGACAACCTCCAGAGGATAATCATTGTATGTTCACGTTCACGCACATCCCAGTTTTGTAGTGCACACAAACACCTCAGTGTTGCCTGAGCACAGAAATCCCATCGATACACTCTGCAGCAAAAGCGTCGCTTGTGTTGAAAACGGCTCCTTTCGGCATGGCAGCGTCGAACGGCGGCGGTAGCGGCGGCGGCGGCGGCGGGTCGGAGACGGGCGGCGAGGTGCGGCGCATCACGGAGACGCTGTCGCAGCTCGCGAGCGCACCGTCCGTGCAGGACGACGAGCTGCTGCAGACGCTCGTGCAGACCATGAGCAAGGTGCGTGCGTGTCCGTGCGTCCGTGTGGAGGGTGTGAGTGTGTTTATTTTGTCAACCATACGCGCGTGTGGTCGTGCATGTGTGTGAGTGTGTATTTGTGCGCGCGCGGTTCGACAAGACTTTCCGTTTGTGTGTCAAGTCACTTGTGCACATGTGTGTGCGACGACGCCGTGCGTCGCCCAGTTCCAGTTTGTTTTGTATTGTGCGCGCCCGTTTGGACTGTCAATGACCGAACGGGGCTCATTCGCTGCAGGCGACGTCAGTGCTGGAGGCGCGTGGAATCGGCGGGTCCGGCTCCGGGGGCGGGGGCAGCTCCTCCTCCGGGGCTGGGCCCAGTTCCACCCCGGGCAGCGCCGACCACCTCCTCCGCACCAACTATTGCTCCGTGCCGCTGCCCGAGAGGAAGCCTTGCGCGCCCAAGGAGAGCGAGGTGAGGGGAACTTCGTTTGTTTTTTTGCCGCGCAGACTCTGCAGGTGATTGTCTTTGTCGTACGTCCCTCTGGCGTTTCGAACCTAAATCTCTCTGTGACCCCGTGCGCGTCCGTATCGTCAGGTGATGGAGCGTCTCTTCGTCGTGAGCAAACCGAAGGCGTTCCCCGACTTCATCCTGCGCGACGCCTTCTGTCGCTTCGGAGACCTCATCGACGCCCACTTCATGTCCGGTCAGTTCGCAGTGCGCAGGCGCACGAGGGAGGGTTGAGGGCACTCTCGGCGCACAAAACATCCGTTTGTTTCACGCAGAGAAGGGGCGGCGATTTGCATCTGGTCCGGAAAGTCGGAAGAAGTGTTCAGTCATCAGGCAATCCATTTCTTTGTGCTGGAAGGAAAGAAAAGCTGGCAACCATGTTGGTGTCGTTTTGCAGGTCGTAACTACGGATACGCGAAGTACGTGAGTCACGACGCGGCGCAGAGGGCGCTGGACGCGCTGCACGAGGCGGAGATGTGCGGGAACGTGCTCAAGGTGAAGGTCGCGCCGGCGTCAACGCTTCGGTGTTCGGAAGGCATCGTGTCAAAATGTCTGCAGATCCCATCACGAGGCCCGTCGTTTGTTCGGCGGACTGTCGCGGTGGTAGTCTACAAACGTGTTGAAACTCGTACTGTCTGAACCAGAAAGTCTGTAAATGAATTGGCGCGAAATAGAACTTGCTAAACCTGTCCAAAAAGGGTGATGGGTGGACAGGGCACCCAGAACAGGGCACCCAGAACACAGAACGTGGGGGTCCGAGTTGATTGACGTCGACTGTTTTTCTGACCAGGTTCTGTTCGCCGACCCGCCGAAGGACGACGACTCGAGCAAACGACCCAAGATGGGCACGCCCTGAGGTGAGACCACGCCCTCCTTCGCTTTCTTTCGACAGACTCGGATTTTGGGTGGTAAAGAGCCCTTTACACTCACACCATTCACGGAAAAGTTGGGCTTGGCGTTGTTGGCTGCAGCAGCAGGGGCGGATCCAGGGATTGAGTGGGCGGGGTCTCTCACGCTCGGCCCAACCTCCGGTAAAAATCTGCCCACCTTCACACACACACACACACACACACACACACACACACACACACACACACACACACACCTTGAATATATTTCGCAAATTGCGTTCGCCCATTCGCTGGGGTCGGACTCCTGTATCCGTCGCTGGGTTGAAGCTTCGAGACTGTAACCAACAAGGAAGGTTCTGTGAGCAACTGTAACCTGCGTTTTTGCTCTTGTAGGACTTTCTAACCCGAAGACACTTTTGTCTTGACGTACGACATTCTCTGACCGCGTGGACTTTCATCTCAGACTTCGACTTTTCAAGTTTCCATCACAAACCGAGGAAAATTTGACGACTTGTCACAGTGAATGAGACAGTGACACGAAACGGGACACGAACCGGAGTATCAGCTGGAACGACACGAGACTCGAGACTTTGACCGGCGCTTTGACAGGACCGGAACGGTACCGTGTCTCACTGACCAACGTCAAGACATTCAAAAGTCGAACCGGTGCTTGACCGCAAAATAACACACAGACCTAACAACAGTTGCAGAGTCTCAGCAGTGACGTGACGTGAGGTAGCTCGACGCTGTCGACACTTGTTTATGAGTGGTGGCAAGGCAGCAGCTCTGTGCTGACAGACTAGACACTTCAAGTAGAATCTTTCGAATCTCAGAAACCAACTGTCCACACAGGGCACGTGATACGCCAACGCACGTTTTATGTGAGGTGCGCAGAGCACGGAAGATGTGTGTGTGTGTGTGTGTGTGTGTGTGTGTGTGTGTTGTGGAGACTTGGAGGGTGTTTGTGATGCGTGTGCAGACAAAAAGGGGTTTGTGTTGCAGGCGTAGACCAGACCTGGTGCGAGCGCAGTACCGATAAGCCACACCGGAAGTGAGTCTGGAGCCTCACGTAGTCACGTGATGTTGAGCGATTGACGTGTCACGTGCCCGGTGGCAACTCGGTTGAAACTCTCGTTGCGCCAGAACGTGCGCTTTCTGGGTTGGCAGTTGCTGGGTTCACATGTCTGGTTTGTCAGTGACCTTGCACCCAGGTGTTTGTTTGACAGGTGGATATGAGGGATAGATGATTGGTGTTGTGTTGTGGAGGGAATAAACATGTGCAGTGGCTGTTGTGCACAGCAGGTGTCTGGTTCTGTGAACGAAATGTTTCCCTCAGAACAGAAGGAATGACCATCTGATCGAGTTGCAGAGGAGTGGACCGGTGATGGGGCATCAGGGGCGGATCCAGAAGAGCAGATCGCTGGCAGGACGTGCACAAGTTTTCCACCCGAACTATGTGCGCGTGCGCAAGTTTTGCAAACCGTCGGCAGGGCGGGTCAGACCTTTAGACAGTCGGGGTACCCAGAACTTCAAAGAATGATAGCGCTCATAAGCGGAGAGAAAAAAAGACCGATTTCCTCGGGGGTCAGGGGCCGCCGCTCCCTGGATCCGCTCCTGAATAGTCAAGTGAGGACGACGGTCGGAGACGGGAACCTCCTTGTCCACGCGACACATGACAAATCTCGACAAAGAAACTTTGACCAATTCACGACGATAACATGACGTCCACTCGAGCGGGGCAGGTAAGACGGACTTTTTGATTTCGACCCCCGACGGTAGACAACGGCCGACGTGCCCCGAGCAGCTGGACTTTTGGCAGACTGTTTCAGCAAAAATTGAAATGTTCGAGCAGTTGCATTTCAATGCGATGGAGGCGGAGGGACAGGTTTGTGCACTCTGACTCGTTGCAGCCGAGAAGAGCCTGTCGTGGAAAATCCGGAAGTCGTCGTGGGAGAGTTCGGGACCGGAAGTAGAGAGGTCGCCTGGACTCGTCATCCGGGAAGCCACGCACGATACGCCGACGCAAGAGGCAAGAACACAGTCGCGAGGTCCGAGCAGTGGCGGGTCCGTTGTGGTCGCTGTTTGTGCCCCCACCCCACGACTGCAGTGCGTGACCAGGATCGGGATTGCAAAGGCTCTTGTGCTCTAAACGCTCGTGGATCGTCCCTGTTCTGACGGTGTGTTTGACTCGAGGCAGCACCTGCTTCGCCCAATCCTCCTCGGAAGTTTCCTTTGTGTGGCATGTCTTGTCAACCCGTCGTTTTGGTTTCGATTCTTCAGGAGGTTTCGAAGATGCGGCAGACTTGCGGTGCACACCAGGGTGGTTTTGCTGACGAGCACCACCATGGACTCAGGATGCAGATGGATGGCCTCAATACTCGCCACCGCACCTGGAGAACGTTCTGGTGAAGGAGTGGGAATCAGCCCGTCAGTCGGTGTCTGTGCACGTGGGTGTTGACGTGAACAGAGACGCAACGTTTTGACGCAACCAGTGTGAAAGAACTGAGCTCGTGGTGCGACCGTGTGAATCTCATGTCGCAGGGTGGAGAGTCAGCTGTCTTCGCCCCTGTGCACGGAATCGACTCGCGTTCTGAAGCTCATGTTCGAGTGCATCTCCTCTGATTGCCTCAACTTTGAATAAATATTGACGGCGCGAAACCATTTTGGAGATGTTTGGTTGCTTCAACGCGAGTTGAGTACATTGCACCGTTCAAAACAGTTCACGCCTCGAAATGGACGTCTTTTTCGGTAATGCTGTGCGGGCTCAATGTGTGAGTGGCACGTCTGCGGTATGGTTCGTACGGGCAGGTGGAGGGGGAACACACGCGTTGACCAGTGACAGCACAACGTTCCTCGGTCGGAAGCGGTCCGTTTGGCACTCCAATACATTATTTGAGATGGATCGGGCCTTCGGTGCGCGGGATAGTGATTCGCTCAGAATTAGGGGGGAAGACGAGGCCTCTGACCCCCCGAGTCGCTGCGGGGACGTAGATTCAGTGACTGATGGATGCGGAGCGACGACCGGTGCGACGTTGATGGCCACGGAGAGCGCGGCCCCACCCGATCCAGAGGACAATCCCACAGGGGTGGCCCCAAAACCAAATCGCGAGTTTACTCCGCAGCAAGGGTGCCTGACTCTGGGTTGTGTTTTACTCCTTTTGTTTTTGGCGTTCTCAGGTCATAGTTTTTGCCAGAACCCGCGATTGAGCGGATGCGCTGCAGCGTCGTGCAGTGTGCGGTGTCGCTGTAGCGACGGGAAAGGCGGTCCTGAGGCAGATGGATGAAGCTCATCTGAAACTCAACTCCCACAAAACTGCCACGCAGGACTCGAGGGAGGATCTCGGGGTTTGTGCCCCCCTCCCTCTCCGACAGAAAAAGGACCAAGAATTCGAAGACCCCTTCCTTCAATGCTGAGTCCACCTGAGGGTCTGGGAACTCAATCTGAAAATAACATTTGCCCAAAGGACACTTTTAACTTCACAGAAAGATGCGTTTCTCCGTCTGGTTGAGCGCTGTGTGTGTGGGCCTCGGCTCCTCGGTCGGGTCAGTGTCAGCTCTGCGCAGCGGAAGGGAATTAATAATCCTATCAAGGAGATAGCCCCGTCAAATTAGTGTCCTTCACTGTCTGCCGAGACCTTGGGAGGAACAGACGCGTCCCGCGCGCAGCTTCCGTCGCTCTCCACGGGGAGAATCCGAGATGTGCAGGCTGCACGACTGTGTCGGGTGGAGGGGCGAGAAATGTGCAAAGGGGACATGAATTGAGGGCGGGTGAAAAATCCATTTGTCCGGCCTGGATAACCCTGGACCCCCGACACACACACACACACACACACAAACACACACACACACACACACACACACACACACACACACACACACACACACACACACGAGAGTCGGATTCCAGATCATCTGTGATGGTCACACTTGATCAAGAGCGCGTTGGGATGGGCGGATCCGGCATCACCTTGGTCAAAGAGGCCCCTGCATCACCATGGACGGGAAGGGAGTCAGTCTCGACGAAATTTTCTTGGCAATTTTGCATGCGGGACAACAAATACATGGTGATTGCGACTGACGGTGACCTGTTTGTTTCTGTAAAACACAGGGGATTGAGCACCTGGTTCCGCCTCTGGTGAGGGACGTGCCCGACCCCTCCCGCGACAGTTCTTGGAAACGGAGTGTGAAGGCGCGAGTGATGAGCGGGCGCTGCGCGGGACGGACGCGCCGTGAGGCTGCTCGCCTCGCCTCGCCCCGTCGCGCACAGTGACGCAGCGATACATCACCGATCACGACCAGCATCACAGAGCCCTGCAACATCTATCGCCCGGACCAAATCAGCTGTGAGGATTCTTGTTCATGCTTTTGGAACCCCAAGAGTGTGGGTCCATCTGACCCAAATATCAAAACTACGGATGAGGTCTAAAGGTCAGTTCTTTTGGTGATGTTGTGAGAGACCAGGGTTGAGCGGTGTCCCCTGAAGCCGGAGCAGCTCCCCATGCATGCAGCGGAGGAATATCCTTAGTTCTCTCCTGAAGACCAACTCAAGCAATTCCTGACCCCTGAACTCAAAGAGGCACATCCCGGAGTGTTACGCGCGCAAAGTTGTCACAGTGTTCGCTTGACCAAACACTGGATCCTCCCCTGGCTTGACCCATAATATAGAGATATGGGTCGCCCAGTAACTGATGGACTCCACAAGCATGAGGGGGGTCCAGTGCACGGACGCTGCTGTGGCGGGAAGTGCGCACACATCACAGATCACAGCTGGGCGCGCAGTTCGCGCGGAGCAGTTCGCGGAGCCTCGGGTTTTCCCGGACGCGGTGCATGTCCGGCGGATCCAGGGTTGGAGTGAGGAGGACCCCTCGTAGCATCCGTTGCTTTGGGGTCAGAGACCCCGCGAACTTGGCTCATTTCCCTTGGACAGGCTTGCGTCTGATTGTCATCTTTATCACCAGCATTTGAGAGTCAAACGCAGGGTTTGTTGTTTGGTCCGTGAATCACAAACGAAAGACCCAAAGTGACGGATGCGCACACTGACTTTTCCCAGGGCCACCAGCCCCTTCAGTGGGGAACTCCAACCTGCGGAACAATCGTACCTCCGCCCTACTCTCACCCCCGAAAGGGTCGCATCAAAAATTGGGGATTTCGAAGCCTGAAGTCTCTCCTGAGGAACCCTGAGGTGCACAAATGGACCTGAAGCGAATGGATCAGAACTTGAGCGACTCACACCACGGAGCGCTGCGCACGTGTCGGAGAGTCGTGTTCACTCCTCCGGTGGCGCCAACTGAACCACCACGTCTGGCTGTTTGAGTTCGAGTTCGGGTTTCTCCTCAGCGGAAATTAACCGGGCGGGCCGAGCACAAAAGGCTGCAACCCGAGAGCGTCTCCAGAAGCTGGTTGGGAGTTCCGACCCCCGCTGTGAAGGCCTGATGAGCTGCTGCCTGCTCGTCTTTCTCCAGACCTGTGCGGATCCAGGGGGAGGCCCTGTCCTCAGGCAGAACCAGGAGCAGGATATTGGGGGGATGTAACCCGGTCCTGATTGATGTCCGACCCAAGACGTGACCTCCAGCTTCGTAATAAGACAACCGTTGTGTCGGGTCGTGCGTTTGAGGGACAAATATGTATTTTGGGTTCCAGAACTCTCCAGAGTCAAGAGGTGCGAACCCTGACCCCCTCCAAAACAAAGAGTTTGCCTATTGCAACATCACGTGTTTCGTTTTCGCTGCACTTGTGAAACTTTTCAAGTCACAATCGGACCTCTGAGCTCAGCCACCCTGACCAAACACCCCTGCTCTCTCATTCGCATTCTGTCCCCTCGTGAGTCTCGCAGTGGTGTTCACACCCACTCGGACCGGTTGTATTCGCGGTCCGGAACCCGTCTGAGATGTGGAGTGTGCGGAATCACTTCTGCTGGTGTGAAATAACAGTCAAACTGCTGTGGAGGCAAATTTGGACTCATTTTTCGCGCACCGTTCGGAAGTCCGGCGGAAAGTTGGGTGGATCCGCTGTGGGTTTGAACTGAGGCGAAGCTGGTGAGCGACCATGGGTGCACGAAACGCACCTCTGTGCGCTCTCACAATAAACACGCATGCAGTAACAACACGCGATCAGCTCGTCAACCGTCGGGCCTGAATGTCCTGCACATGCAGAAGGTTTTGTTTTGCAGTGTTTTCCATCTCCATTTTTCATTTCCAATCCACAGTCTGTTCCTGTTTTTGCTGCAGTGCACACAGAGTAAAAAGGCCGATCCAGCGGCGTGATTGAAGTTTCGTCAATGTGCTTCACGCTCTTTGTCATTTCGCTGCAGGTTCCACTGCAACAGCATAAATTTCCGATTGATTCCGTCGGGTTGGTTCAGGCAGAAAACGTTTGAGCCCTGCAGGCGGGTCCAGGATCGCAGAGTCGGTTCAGCTCCCGACAAATCCCGATCTTCGTACTCGCTGAGCCAGCAGAGGTTCAATTCTGGACGAATCCAGGATCTTTGTGTTGCTTGCTTCAGCAGAATGTTCTCAGCCCGGATGAATCCAGAATCTTTTCACTGCACGCCATGCAGAGGGGCCTTCAGCCCTGGGTGGAGCCAGGATCTTTCGGAGGGGCCAGGCCATGAAGCAGCCGCTGCAATCTCAACCATCCATGGGAGATCCAACATGAAAAAGTCCAGCGAAAAATATAGGTTCCGTCAATTTTTGGGTCGTACGCCTGGGCCCTGGACCGGCATCTGGGTTTCATCCTGTCAAGCATACCTCGAGAGCTGGGTCACTTTTTCACTTCCCAAGAACAGCTACACTTCTCTGCATCAGCCAAATCCTTTCGTGAATGATTTTAGGTTGAGTCAACACACCAAGAAAATGAATGCCATGGCGACATGTGGAATTGTGCACATAATAACTTTTCAATGAACAACACCACAACAAGTATTTTTCTGGTCTCTTTCCTCTGTGATAAGCATTTGTGCAAAAACATTCACAAGGGCAATTCTTGATCACCGCAAGTTAAGGCGCTGTGTCGTGCTTTCCAATGATGTTCATGTGCTGAAAAATGCTTTCCCCATCTTTTTGTGACTTTTAGATGTTGCCACTTTTTGTGTTGACTCAACCTAAATTCATTTGTATCATAAAGGTCTTTGGCAGGGTGGGGACTTTGCTTTGACCCTTGCCGAGACCCACGTTGTCTGAGGAACGGTAAATCAGGATCCCTGATGTCGTTCGCATGCGCGACACTTCCGAGCGTCGAGTCCAAATTGTGTTTGCTCTGGGAGTTGGAGCTGCTCCGTTAAATTGGGCAGGAGTACAATTAAGAGGCAATTTCTCGTGACGCAATGTTCAGGTCGGCTGGAGCTGCGTGCATCTCCCATTGTGGCGCTCTCACCGCCCGAGGTTGTGTTTGCGCTCACGTCTGAGGAGCCGCCGCGTCGTGTGGCGCCTCCAGGGACTCCAAGTCGTGTGCATTTTTTGCAAGTGTGAACGCAACATCACGGACGACTTTCCAGGCGAAGTTTTCCGAGAAAGGCAGGCTCTGATGGGCCAGGGGGGTGTTTCTGCTGCTGCCCCTGGAAATTTTCCGTTGTTTGCACTGCTCGTCAGGTGCTGAAAAAAATTTTTCTTGGTGGATCGGTGATTTCGAACTTGAAGATATGAGAGGAAACCTCATCAAATTTCTGACGCATTACTGTCTTCTGAGCTGCAAGTTCCCCCTGCACCCCTCGAGCGCAGGACCGCGTCAGTCCTCCGCGGCTGACGCAGCCTCGTTTGATGTGGACTGAGGCTGATTCCGCGTGACCGGCCCGAACAGCAGTCGCCTGCAGGAGCTTTCGTTCGGATGTCTCTCATCTGCGGTCCCTGACATGGGGTTGACTCAGAACAGGTGAAGTTTGGCTCAGTCCACTGAGTCTGCAGCGCTGGCCTGACCCAAGGGGTCGAGGCTTGGGTCCCTCTGATTCCTGCAGAAACTGGACGGACACTAGTGGGAGCGTGTAACCGACGAACTGCACGAGGAGAGAAGGTTCCCTCAATTGTCATGTTTCAAACACCCAAAGAGAAAAGTATTTCATATTGGTGCAATTGAATGTGCTTTTGTTGGAATCAGGTCCCTGGGACGTCTCGCTGGAACCGGCCCCATGCACAGACCCACACGTTCGCACAGTTCGCACAGTCGCTCGTGCGCTGGAGCAGCGATGCTGACTCTGTGCTGCAGTGCTCGCTGAAGGAACTGTGAGCTGCAGCGCAGTGACAGGCCGAGGCTGGACGTTGATATGAATGTCAAGCCTCACCCTCCGTCTCCCCTCCGACAGAAATCAATGAATATTGGCATGACTCTTGCCACTGGTCAGAACGAGAGCTCTTCTCGCCGCTGTTTCGCCGGGAGCGTGGTTCCTTTACAAAGTGGCTGCGGGGGCGGATCGGATCCAGGTTTGATCGAGGAGGGACCTCAGACTCACTGACGGCGATCCCAGATGAGTTCGGGAAAAGCGCCGTGCGCTGCCAAACCAGACGGGTACAGTTTTGTCAGCACTTTCTCAGCTGTGTGAGAGGGGGGCTCAAAATGGCCCCACGCTTTCCTGTGTCGTGGGCACTTGCGTGCATGGGATTGTTTGGTTGCTTCTCTGCCAGCCGGTGTAGGAGTAAGGATATTCCCCCCAGTAAATCCTTCCCCCCGGAAGAGATTTACGGCTCGTACAACAGTAAAAGTCTTCCCCCTGGAAAGGATTTCCTAGTAAATATATTCCCCCAGGAAATCTCTTCCCCCCATTGTATGGGCCATTTTGTACAAATTTTTGGGTTAGGGTTAGGGTTAGGGTGTGTCACAGGAAATTCTTTTCCCCCTTCAAATCAGTAAAAGTCTTCCCCCTGGGTCTCAGCTTCACTTTTGGGCATCTCATATTGGGTTTGACTGTTTTTTGTTGTGTCTCAACTTCACAGACAATTTCATGCATCCCAGGTTCAATAACATGTCAGTGAAGTTGGGACCAATGTCCCAATCACCCAACCCACAGGTGTGAATGCATTTGTGAAGTTGGGATTTGCCCAATGATTTGGCCACTGACTACTGATTCTCATATGAATGTGGTCCTTTTTTCCTGGGGGGGGAAAGATTTACTGGCCTGAAATGCCCAGTAAAAGTCTTCCCAGGGGAACAGTTTTACTGACCAATTTCAGTAAGAATATTCCGGGGGAAGAGATTTACGGGAAATAAATTTACGTCCACACCGGTCTGCCCTGTACACTTCGGAAAATTGATGCAGATCATTCTGGCCTCAATCGGATTCAATCAAAAGCTTCAAAGCCAATTGGCACCAGTTTGCCTACCTATTTTTGTGTGCACACACCAGTGATTGTGTACCAAACCCCAGAAGTTATTTCTTGACTGAGGCATGGCTGTGAGAAACTGTGTGAAGTTTCTCTCTCCTCTCTTTCCCCGCCTGTTATTCTTATTCGTTCCTGTCTCCATGTCTCCCTGGCACCCTGGTTCTCTGGCTCTATGGCTTACTGACTCCCTAGCTCTGTCTGTCAATTCATCCTTCCATTCCTCTATCCCTCCTTCCCTCCAACCCTCTGTCCCTCAATCCATCCAACCCTCTGTTTGCCTGTCCCTGCTGGCTCCTGACTCCTGACTCCCTGGTTTCTGGCCCGCTGGCTCCCTGGCTCCCTGGCTCCCTGGCTCCCTGGCTCCCTGGCTCCCTGGCTCCCTGGCTGGGGGGGGGGGGGGGGGGGGGGGGGGGGGGGGGGGGGGGGGGGGGGGGGGGGGCGGGG
>JAAUXT010009655.1_pt1 | contig 15981 bp, 19 predicted proteins | sample 7278171 | NCBI WGS metagenome assembly JAAUXT01 (sample SAMN14350112, study PRJNA611818) | marine sediment metagenome | isolation source: surface marine sediment (1.8m) | place: French Polynesia: Moorea | collected 2018-08 | reverse complement strand
CTGCTGACATACTTTTGGAAGAGGCTGCCTATAGGTGCTTCGATTTGGCTCGCACCGATTTGGCTCATCAGCCCAAATCGTGCAACCCACCTCAAATCACCTAAAAAGCAACAGGAATATTGCAAAGACGAAACGACTTTGTCTGACGTACCAACAAATGACCACAGCGTTTCTCCTTGTTCCTCAAATACCGATAGTCAAACGGAAACTCATGTTTGTTGCTCACAATGGGATTGAAATAAGAAAGATGTTCCTTCTTATTTGTCAGTCTTGGGGGTGCGACAAAATGAAGAACAGCAGGGCCACCTTCTCTCCCATTGAAGAAAGCCTGTCAAAGCGTTCAGTTTTATTCGGTATTTCGTCCCTGGACAGCTTGGGTACATTCCTTCCTTCGTTTTTCAGAATGGGCGGTTGCCCGCTGGACTGCTCTGGGCGCGGGGTGTGTGATCCCGCGACTGAGCGGTGCTCCTGCCCGAAGGACTGGCGTGGAGACGGGTGTCAGGTGCCCGTGTGTCCAGGCAACGACTGCCAGCCTGACGGCACGTGTGAGGAACACGGCGGCCGAAGGAGATGCAGGTGCAACCTCGGATACAGAGGTCAGTACCACCAGCAGCAGCAGCGAGAACTGCTTTCCAAAGTTCATTGTCACAGAAAAATACTTCTCTGGTGTCATTGGAAGACGCGTGTTTGTATTGTGAAAATCAGCACGCCACTTCTTCGCAGGTTCATTGAACTGTATGTACTTGTTTAGGTATCGACTGCAGCGTGCCCGACAGTAAAGGCGTGTGGTATGAGGTGGAGGGGAGCCGGCCTCCCGTCGGAAGGGCGTCTCACAAGTCGGCTGTGGACGACCACTACATGTACGTTGTGAAGGGAGAGACATTCAGCGGAGACACGTCCAGGATTTCGAGGTATGTCCAGGCATTTCAGAACACGAATACGATGAGTTAGTGTGCGACCACGCCTTTCCCAGGCTGTGTTCAAGCCGTGAATGGTTCACAAAAAGAAAGTTCTTTCTGAAGTTGACATTGGTTTGAATGTCACGAGGTGAAAAGATGACGCAACGTTTTCCAGGTTCGATTTCGTGACGGAGCGCTGGGAGGAGCTGGACCCGGAAGGCGACGAGCAGCCTGCAGACAGATACGGTCACTCGCTCGTCATTCACGACGTATGTCCAATGTGCTGCTTCCTCCTCTTGTTGAATTCTTATGGTCATCACAGAGCTGCAGGACAGTGTGACAGGGTGCAAGAATAAAAATTCACAAGCGTGATAGTGGGGTGAGCTTTCGCCTTTGAAACTGACAAGTCATGAGAGGGATGGTGTCAGCGAGGGACAAGAGTGCAGGAGGGTCAAATGGTTCTTGTTTCACTGAATAATAACGGGCCTTCACAAAATATGTTGCCAAATTTTGCAGGAGAAGCTGTACATGTTTGGAGGGCTGAAGGACAGTGGCATCACGGATGAACTGTGGGTGTACGATCTCAACACAGACAGATGGTCTCTCGCCAACTCTGACTCGCGATACCAGCGGTAGGTCCAACACACAGATTGAAAAGTACAACCAAGATTTCAGTTGAAATGCCCCCGACAGTTCCATCAAGGTGCACCTTTTTAGCGCTGTGAAATTTTGGCGTAAAATTCGCGTTTTTCCGTGAATTAGTTCTGTTGTGCACAAAACGGTACGTGATCACAATAAAAACTGGGAGACTGCGACATTTGTCACAAAACGTGGTGCAGTTTTCCATAGTGGGAGGGTGTTTTTGTTCACGTACGTCATAAAACGATTGTGAATGACAACGAAGAGTGGGTGTTGAGCTTGTTATGAAGGTTTCCAATGTTTGTGACAACACGTGATGTCAGTGTCAAAAGAATTGTTGCTCAACCAAACCACTCTTCGGACATCTCCCTCACGAAGCGGTCATTCATTCCAGAAATTCCGACAACCTGCCGATCGCTGTTGTGGGGCACACCGCGCACGTCATCGACGGGCACATGTACGTCATCTTCGGACACAGTGCAGTCCACGGCTACATGAACTCCGTGCAAAAATACGAAATCAGTGAGTACTGCTTTTGCTGTGTCGTCACATGTTTTGATTTGGTATGGCCATTTGTATGCCATCTGTAATGACACGGCTGCGCATGATTCTGCTGTCTCTTCCCCTTGGGCAACGTGTATTCGCTTCTCACAGAAACGTACACATGGGAGCACCTGATAGTAACTGGGGCGATTGTGAAGGGCGGCTACGGTCATTCGAGCGTGTGGGACCCCGACACCCGACTTATCTACGTGCATGCAGGTAAACCAGCGCCAAAAACTCGCTGAGAATCTTGTGAAGCTTTCTCTCAGTTGGCGTCAGCCGCAACATTGAATGGTGTCATTTTGTAGGGTATCACTCGAGGAGCGCTGCTTCGTATTACTTGACAGACAGTTTGTACTCGTTCAATCCAGAAGCCAAATCTTGGTGAGTTTAAAGGTGTTATCGTGGCTGACTCAAACTGTGCTGTGCTTGATTTGCCAGGAAAACTTTGAATTCGTGTTTTCCAACATGGTTCAGCAAGGAGGCCACAACTGTCGTCTAAACATTCTGATCAGTCACTTTTGAGGGTGGTGGAAGGCAGCTTGACTCCTGTGTTTTCCCGTTGTGTGCCCAAGGCGGGTCCTGCGCAGCTCTGGGCAGTACAAGTACCTGCACTCGGCGGTGATCATTTCGGGCCTGATGCTCGTCTTCGGAGGAAACACTCACAACGACACGTCCATGAGCTACGGAGCCAAGTGCTACGCCGCCGATTTCCTGGCCTACGACATGGGTAAGTCTTGAGCCTTTAAATTCTGCTTGTCCAGTGTTCCTATTGCCAGGTCTTCCTTTTCATTTTATCGGGTATGTCGCTGTCTTTTACCCAGAATGCGACCAGTGGTACACACTGGATTTTCCACATCTTCACAAAGACATCCACAGATTCGGCCACACAGCAGAAGTTCATGTTGACTCAAGTACTAGCACAATCACAAGGTAATTTTCTGAGAAACTTGCAGTCATAAAAATTGACAACAATAAGCGAGCGAGACAGCAGGTGCTTGATTAAAATTTCCGATCAAATTTCCGATCATTCGCAGCACTGAATATTGCTTCTTGTTGTTTTCAGAGAGATGTACATATTTGGCGGCTTCAATGGAGTCATGTTGAACGATCTGTACAAATACGTACCAGGTATTTGCAAGTTTGATGTCGAGTGTCGGTTCCATGGACTGTGGAAGCACTTGTTGACATGCAGTTGCTTCAAAACTGACGCTGTTATTTCGACCAAACACCACCAAAGGGCCCAGTGCTTGTCTTTCTGAAAGTTTCAAGAGCGGATCCAGTATTTGGTCAAAGAGAATGCAGTAGAATGGTCTGTCACCGATTGCAGTTTCCATGACCTGTGGATGCACTTTGTACACAACCCTTCTTTTTGTGCACAGGAAAGTGTGAGAATTACAAGTCTGAAGAAGACTGCTTGTCTGTTCGTGAGGGAGTAAAGTGCGTGTGGATCCGAGAGCGCGGCTGCCGTTTGAAGGAAGATGCCAAACAGATGAAGGAGATTAAAATCATCGAAAACTTCGACACTGCCAATGGAAATCGATGCCCAATCCGCGGCACAGGTGAAGAAGCACAGCTGTATCTCCACCCAAAAGTTTGACGTCTTCCCACTGTCACACTGAATTTAGTGAGCAATCGATTTCTCCCCATTTGCCTTGCAGACAACTCGCGGCAGATCTGCGGGTCGTTCAAGTCCTGTCCGAGCTGCACTGAAAATTCGTATGGTTGCACGTGGTGCGACGGAAGGTGCACCAGCGACAAGTGCGAGGACAGCGCTGTAAGGGGACGATCTTTTTCTTTCTTGAGTGAACCAAGATCACAATCAATTAGAATTGCCAAAGAAAAGTTCACAGAATATTTGGAATGCCGACACACAACTTTTCCCTTGTGATGCGTACGTAGCATTTGCCGGTGCAAAGGAACAAACAACAGATTGTCAAACATCCTTGCAATTGCCAGTTTCCACACTGTACCTGGTTTGTTTGCAGCGTTTTGGTCCAATTGTTCCAGAAGTTTTGAAGTTTGAGCGTCTGGTTTGTTCGTCTGAAAGGCAGTGTGGCATTCATTATTCATTTGCACACAGAAAGCAGTGACGGAAGCGGAATGTTGGATAAACTTCAGAGAACACACGTCCAACTGCCCTGTCCTGCACAACTGTGACGCGTGTAACTCCGTGTTGTTAGCAGACGTGTGCACGTGGGTGAAAACGGAGAAGAAGTGTCAAATTGGTCAGTAGAAAAGCCGCCTCCATGCGCCCTGTGCACCGTGCCGCTTCTGTGAACCTGCACCGCAGCCTGCGATGCAACAGGCTTGTGCCCGTGCTCCGCCTTATGTGATAAGAATCGTGGTGGTTGGGGGGGGGGGAGAGCGTACCCAGCAAAACCTGCATGGAGCATGATTGAGCCAGTTGCATCGTGTGACTAACTGCAAAGTGGTTTGGTTTCTTTTCAGTGGAGGAGTTTGCTGTTCTGCAGTTTTGAGCACTTTTGTGTGAACGATCGCTCACAGCATTCGATGTGTGTCACGTGCAATCACTAATCACAAGTCACTAATTACTGAATTTGGTGTTTTTGTTCTTGGCACCTCTAGTCGGTTAGAGTAGGCAGTTCGTGTGATATCAATTCGAGCAGAAAATGTCACCAACTTCACAACTGCGCCGTGTGTCACAGTGCTGCAAATTGCGCGTGGGACCCGAATGAAAAGCGCTGTTTTGTCCACTATAAGTACATCAAGGGTGAGAAACGCTGTTGCACTGGGATTTTCTGCCTCCTTTGTCAAAACTAGGTAGTTTTATTTTGCTGGAGGATGTCTGCTGAAATCCCACGCCCTGCATGTTCGTCGCAAGTGGTGTCAGTTCAGTCCCATTGCAGATTTCACAAAGTGAAAACGAAGACAATCGTGGAGCATAGGTTGTTTTGTGCCTGCTCTTTATGTTGCAGTTTACGCGGCTTTGCTTTGTTCACGTTTGTAAGCAGTCAGCTATCAGTGTAGAAATTCTACTAACAGAAGCGTTGGCGTCATGTATGATTCGCTCATTCGTTGTGTTCGCAAAGTTCTTCGATTCAGACCTCGTTCGCCTCAGCGTTGTTTCGGAAGCTTTTCGAAAAATGTTTCTTCAGCCTCGGTCTCGTGTCTGCCGCATGTGTTCTGTCGTTTGTAAACCTCCTTCTCTTGGACAGTAGAATTACCCACACTCAAATCGTGTCTTGACCAACCCTCAGCTTGTTGTGGTTGCGATTTCCAGCACATGCAAAAGCGCTGTCACGTTTTGACAATGTGCGATTGATCTATACTTTAAGTCGATATTTGTGCATCTTGTCAACAGACTGAAAGGAAACGGGCAGATCCAAGCAGTTTCAAGAAAAACCAGTCCCCTATGAGTAACGGTTACATTTGTCGACCCTTGCAGCTCCGATGCCTGTGACGGACGACACGACGGATGCGTACCCCACTGATGAAGAGGAAGTGGAGGAAGAGGGGGCTGAAGACCTGGAGCCTCAGTGTCCACCGGCCTGCAGTACACACACGTCGTGTGAAAACTGCACTGATATCGGCTGCATGTGGTGCTCCAATGAGCGGCGCTGCGTCGAGTCCAACTCGTATGTCGCATCCTTCCCGTACGGACAGTGTATGGAGTGGACCACCCAGCAGGCCAAGTGCCCAGGCAAGTGTTGTGCGACTGAGTGGTGTGCTGGCTGTCATTTGCCTGGCGATGCCAATTTGCATTTCAAACTGGAGGGTGATAGGATGACCATTCCACCGTCCATGGTTGACAGGGACGCGGTGCTCGGAGCTGCGCACGTGCGAGGCGTGTCAGGCGAACCCGTCGTGCGGCTGGTGCGACGACGGCTCCAACACGGGGCTCGGCTCCTGCATGGAGGGCGGAAATAAGGGACCGATGGTTCCGAGCCACGGCAACATGGTCGTCAACTTTGACAAGTGCAACGAGCCCCAGTGGTATTTCACCTCGTGTCCACGTGAGTTACTGAGGTCGCTCTGTGTGTGTTTTATTTTGAGGAAGACCAGACCACATCTGTACGTTCAGATGTTCTGAATGGTGTGAAAGGTTGATCATATTTGTGTCGTCCACAGTGTGCCAGTGCAACGGACACAGCACATGCCTGCCAAATACGAGCACGTGCGTCAAATGTGAAGACCTGACGACGGGTACAGTATCCAGTGTTTTATGCACGCTATTTTGATGGTCCAATTGACCCCAAGGTGGTCAGAAACATCACCGGGTGCTGAGCCCAGCTCTCCCACAACAGTTCAGGAATCACCCTGAAGTGAAAAACCACGTCCTCCGTACCCCCGAGCATTTGAGTACGTCAGGATTCAGTGTACACTGATTTGTGGGACACCTCGTCCACGAATCCAGTTGTGTCTTGTTTTTGTGCTGACATCATGTTGACGCATGACTTTTTCGTGGAATAATCGTGAAACCAAAGAACTTCTGTGTGTTGATTTTCGAATGGGCGTATTTCAGGGCCTCAGTGTGAACACTGTCAGGAGGGTTACTTTGGCACCGCGACCAACGGAGGCAACTGCTCGGTGTGCCAGTGTAACGACCAGGCGAACGTGTGCGACGCCGAGAGCGGAAAATGCAACTGCCACACGCGTGGAATCATCGGTGATCACTGCGATCAGTGTGACGAGACCCACAAGTATTACGGAAATCCGAAAAACGGAACCTGCTTTTGTAAGTACCAGTACTTCAGAACGAGAACAATAATACTACGGGCCTGAAGAATTTGTTTTGGTGACGAACATTTTGACAAGAAATAACAATGTTTTTGTTTTATTCAGATGATCTTGCAACAGACTATCAGTTCACGTTCAACCTGTCCAAACCGGATGACCGACACTACACACAAATCAACTTCATGAACATACCTCACACGGTGAGCCTTTCGCTACGTCAGAGATAATGTTGAAACCCCACGTGAGTCGGATGATGTTGGCATTTGTCGCTGCCCTGAGTGTCACTCAATTGTCTGGCTTATGTTTCCAGCCCGACAGAGATGTAGATTTCAACATCAACTGCTCTGCGATGGCCTATGTGGACGTCAGAGTCAGAGAAAGTGAGCACTGAACAAAATTGGTGACCACTTCAAATTCCTCTTGATGTTGTGGGTTTCCTCAAAGCGACTCTCTTGTTTTTTTGCAGAAAATCAACCGGAAAAAGAACTGTTCTCCAGAATTGAATGCAGGCCTTTCAAGCAGAAGTTTTCAAACAAGGAGTTCAAATTCGGGAAAGACCACAACACGACCTTCTACGTCTATGTCTCCGAGTTCCAAACTCCTTTTTGGCTGCAGGTACAGCTTCAAGAAAAATACCAAATTGAGAGTTTGGGCTCAGATGGTTTCTGTGTTACACCCCTTTCTTTTGACTGCACCGGGAACATTTCTTCACTCTTGCAGATATCGTTCTCGCAGTTCCCACAAATCGATCTCGTCCACTTCTTCGTCACGTTCTTCAGGTGAATCGCCGCAAAGTGCAAATCTTTTATTGCATTTCACAAACGTGCAAGTGGCTTGACACCCACCATTGACACCCACCATTCTCTCATTTGCAGTTGTTTTCTGTCGCTCTTACTCATCGCTACCGTCTTGTGGAAAGTGAAACTGAGATACGGCTTGTACCGCAGACGACAGGTGGGTGTAACAGCTTTAAATCGGATCGCCCCAGGTGGTGTTGGGTGGAGCTGAAGAGGACTTTCCACCCTCTGTGTGGGATGGTTCACGTCTTCGCAATGCTTGTTGCTGGAGTTCCGTGCAGCAGTTCGTAGCCGAGGGATGGGGCTTTCTGTGGAATTTGTTTTCCAAGCGCGGGTGGGTCTTTGATGAGACACTGACACCACTGCTGCACATTTGAAGGGACAATGTTGAACGGCAACACGATTGCGGCTTTGCATCTGCTTGCCACTTGCAACACGGTTGGAGCCGGTCGTCTCGACATCCTTGTGTCTGATTCATTTGCGGATTCCGACAGCAAGCACACGCTTTGCAAAAAGTACAAATGTGTGGGACACTGTGTTGCAGCGGATGGTGGTGGAGATGGAGCAGATGGCGAGCCGCCCCTTCTCCACCTGTCAAATGTACGTCGAGCGGCCTGTAGATCTCCTCAACACAAAGAAGGAGCCGCCAGACTTGCGCGGTTCAAACAGGAGGAAAAAGGTACGTGACGTTGATGTAGACACGTTGAAAAACTCCACCTCTTCCCGAGGGCTCGTCTGCCCTCTCGGTGACCAAATTCTCGATCCACCTTTGAACAGTCCAACATTCGTTCCTGCTGACAGAGTGAATGAAGGACAAGTGCGGATTTGTGTTGGCTTGTTCACAGAATTTACCGTTTCTTTTGCATTATTTTGTCGTTCCAGATGTTACCAAAACCAGCACCAATTGCATTAGAACCCATCAATGGTCAAAAAGTGGCTGTGTTGTCACTGTTGATACAGCTACCCTGCGGCGACGATGATTTTACGCCTCACGGGCAGTCGGGTCTTGCCATCGGAAGTTCTCTAGTCTCCATAGGTGGGTATTCAAACAAGTGTCCCAGCGTTTTTCATCGCGGCAACCTGCCCTGTGGTGAAAGTGAAAACCGTGACGATTTGCTTTTCTCTCACGCTGATCAAGAAGCGTGTGTGTTGCAATCACGACTTCGGGAAAAAATTATGTGGACAGAGACCCTCACGCCCACCCCCAAGAACAACATAGCAGCGGTGACAAGATCACCGGTTCGGTGTGTGTCTACACAGCCAAGTGTTCTTGTTGTCATGTTTTTCTTCGTTGTTGTCGTTTCTAGGAACAGCAAGAAAATCAAGTATTGACCACACCAAAGGAGACAAAGGGAAGTCGAGGAAACAGGGCACGATCCCAGAGAACTGTATCTGAGCTGGACCCGTGCAATAGACACAGCGCACTTCCTTTTCTCATGACTTACAAGTGTAAGAAGAGCCAAAAAGCGTTCCCGCCAAAAGGTGGCGCTGCGACTTCCTGCAGAGCGTGTCGGCCTCACGCGTAACCAGGATACGGAGGGGGTCATCTCCACCTGGTCAAAAACTGTGTTACTTTCGTTTTCTTCTGGAAAGAAAGTATCGTCCACAACATATCATGGGGAGTTGATCATGTCGAAGGCTGATGCACAAATTTGCTCGTGTACGGCATTGGACACGAACAGGCATGATCTGATTGTTTCAGTGAAAGTTTTGGTGGGCTTGTTTGCGCGCATTGAAGCTCAAGGACCAGCTTTTTGAGAGTGACTTGGAATTTTTTATTTGTTTACTTATTTATTTATTTTTTTGACGCGCGGCAATTGCCCCCATCCGTTTGATTGTACTTGCGTATCATTGTTTGTCATGACACGACATGACACAAGTTTGAAGACGAGTTTTTACCCCTTTTGGTGATTCATATTTTCATCTCTGTTTCTGAAGGGTATTGCATTGGCAGAAACGGCGCTCACCTCTGTGACAGATTTTGTGTGCCCAGGTGTTTTTGTTTCATGCGACCTGATTCTTGATCACAGCAGCTGGAACTTTACTCCAACTTCAAAAAGTTGTTGAAGCAGCCTTGAACTGTGCACCATAATTTCAATTGATCCTCGATGATGAAAACGAGACTTGAACGTTTGTCCATATCACAGAGTCGTCGGGTCAAAGGAACGAAGAGTGCAGGGTGTTGCAAGTTTCTTGCCGATTCTCGTGTGAAATTTGTTGTCACCGTTTACTGTTTGCCGCCCCTCCTTCAGAATTCGCCCAGTCACCCTGTTACGAGTCACTATTGCACGGCTGCGCTCCTGTCTCCTGAAAATTCAAAGGACTCTGGTTCTCTTGAGACTTCGTTCTGTCAAAACGAACGCGTCACAGTCAGTGAGTTTCCACCAAGACAGCCATGATTTCGTGATTACTCGTACACGAACTGCTACTGTGTGGTCGTGGTAGGTGCCTGGAATCATTCGGTGCCCGTTCAAAAAATGTTTTGAGATTCAATGTTGAATGGACAGTTTCACGGTCGGAACAATGAGGTCGGTTGCGAGTGTTCAATAGTTTTTCTGGTGTGAATGAAGCAATACACTCGGAACAAACTTTGCTCAATGTAGTTGTAGCCGGATTCAACCAGCAGAGTTCTTCGCCTGAAAACATTGTGATAACTCGTGTGAGCGTGTGTAAATACGTGAAACTATTTATAACTTGTAGATACACAGTTTTTGTCTGAAACTTTCTCAATAATTTACTCATCTCATCGGAGCAGTGTTACCAGCCTGTACGGGTACAGTGCACACACACATCACAGACATACAGAAGGCAGCAGATACTCTGACGCGTTGACTGAATGCTCAGCCTCTGCCATGCAGCCAGCTGACTTGGTTGTGACAATCCACCGGGTAACACTGTAAATTGTCAAATGTCGGCCCGAGAATGCTGAAGGAACATCTTTTTGGTGACGTTGACGCCTCATTCACTGAAGTTTGAATTTGCTCGTCCAAGTGCGGACCTGTCCGAGAAGGAAACTGAATGTGTCAGCTCACAACCAGGGCAGACTCATTCAATTTCTGGCAAACAAAGCTTGTGAGCACTCGCTGGCTTCCGTTATGCTCATTCCCCCCTGGAATAAAGAAGCGACCGTATTTTTCCTCTCTGAAAAGTCGAATAAATGGTCCAGTCATGAATTTCAACTGCAGGTACATTTTCTGCATGGCGTCAAATACTTTTCCGTCAGACGAATGACAAAATAAAATCTTGGATGAAAAAAACCGCGTTTTTCATTTGCTGTGGTGGCTGTTCTAAATTACAGAATCGCAATATCGCGTCAACACTGGTAGACTAGCTAGAAGCCGTGCAAGGTCCAACTTCTGCAGCTGCGATGTCCCCCTTGACACAGAATGAATCCAAGCGCCTGCATGCTGGTTGCCGTGATTGAAGAAAGAATTGGGTCAGGTCAGCCAAATGTCCACCCACTTCGTTCAACTCTTACATTTGAGCCCCCCATACTGAAAGTACATCGCACAAAAACGTGAGCGCGTGCGGTTTGGCGCGTGTCACGTGATGCCGTCCGCCGCCAAGGCTCCACACCGGAAGTGTTTCGCCACAACACAACACTGCTTTTGTTTGGGAAAAGAAAACCAGCGAGTGAACAACGACGAATGCGTTTACATGCTAAACACTTTCTTTTCTGTGTTCCGAACATTTTGGATTGCAACTGAATGGGGATAATAACCAAAGAAAGACTCTGATATAGCAAGTCGTCTACTCATGTGGGCGATAATGTAGATCAAGGAAAGGAGAAAGGGTAAACAAAACCCCTTGAATGTCAAAATTTCTTGAGCACTTTGTCTCTGAAGCGTTCTGTTGCGCTTGTGCATTCCGACCATCTATAGATCTATCTGTTCGCCGAGTGGTCGAGAAATAATCTTTGACTTTTCAGTGAAAGCAATGGACCTTTATGAGACACTGTTCCAGTCCTTTACTCCAGCTCAGCAGCTGTTGCACGCAGTTTCGTGCAATTTGTCCGATCGGCTTCAAACCCTGATCGCAAGTGGTGCAGGTAAATGATTGAGGTTTTCGATGCAGATCTAATTTTGTGGGAGAAAGTTACATCTGCTGGAAAAAGACTGCAACTTTTTGTTTCTGTTGTTTCAATCAGGTGTCAATGACAGCTTGTACCAGCAAAATGGGAATTGTGCAACTCACGTGGCAGCTCTGAAGGGACACGATGACTGTCTCCGTTTGCTCTTACGTGCAGGTATGCAGGCACTGAAGGAGTCCAGACAAAGATCGCGTCACTTCCATCAGTCACTCTGTTTTCTGTTGTATTCTGTGTTTCAGGGGCCAACCCAGATCAGCTGAACGACTTCGGAATGACGCCGATAATTCTCGCCTTGAGACACGGCAACGTCAAGTGCGTGAAGCTGCTGCTCAGCACTGGCAGCCGCATGAGCGACCCGATGATGACGTGGTTGTCGCAGCAATATAGCACAGGAACCTCGATCTGGCATGCCTACAGCCCAGAAATGATCAAATTGTTGTTGGTACGTTTGTGGTGAATTCGTTGCGTGTGGAATACTGAAGCTGGGTTGTTTTGGTCTGAAACAACTGTATTTGTGTCCTTTTTCTGCCACGTTGTTCGCATCAGCGCGTTGTCAACCAAAGCAAATTTCACGTCTTTTGTGTTCAAAGATTGCGACACCAAACATTCACGAAATTGGGTCAGGCAACCTGAATCAACTGTATGAGTCTCATATGAAGTCTGGTCAAAACACGGAATTGGTGAGTCACAATTTGATTCGTTGAGATGTTAGTCCTGTTTGTCTGCAGCCTCTTTTCAAGTGATCATCTCTTGTGTCATTCTCAGATCAAAGTGTACTGTTTGTGTGGGATCAACTTCGACTCGCAGCAAATGGCGCACTTCCTCGCCAACGTGGATGAAGACTTGGCTGCTTGGCTGCGAGAAAGGCACAAAGTAGTTCATCCTCTTCAGGTGCAAATGATTTTGTTGTCGAATTGGTGGATTTCAGCAGCTGTCGTCTGGTCGTCAATGGCACCTCTTATTTTGTGACGTTCTGTTCCAGCACTACGCCCGATTGGCGATCAGACGTCAGCTGAAGCCGAATGTGATCTTTGGAGGCAAGCTCTTGCCACTGCCAGCAAAGGTTCAGGATTACCTCTTGTTTGAAGACTGCGTTTGAGAGATGATGAGAACCATTTCGAGTGAAGGGGGACTGGAAGCAGGACGGAACCACCTCATCACGTCAAGGCTTCATTTCACCGTCTTGACTGGCAGCAAGGGTCAATGTGGATTTTTTGTCGAAATCTTCGTAGAAGAAGGGCAGGAAAAACACAAGCAATTTGTATGATGGAGACTCGCGGTTTTATGACAGGAAGGAAGCATCACGTGTCTGTCTCCGGGAAAAAGAGTCACTTGAGGTTTGCACAGTTGGTGCGTCTATTGCATTCGCTGCCGATGCCGTCAGGCGTCTTTCTATGGCCGTTGCACGACACTTCACCGGACATGTGTGGCATTTTCCCTGCTTGATGGGTGGCTTTGGAAGATCAAACAGGTGTGTCGTCCATCTCCTCCAAGAAAATTCCAACGGCTTGGTCGAAAACCGCGACATTGGCAAGTAAGGGCGAGTTTTCTTTGCAGTCAATACATTCTCGTTTGTTCGCAGTCGTGTGATTTCAAAAGCAACGGTTTCGAAGCAGAGTGACCTTGTATATTTTGTCAAAACTTGAGTCATTTTGTGAATAAATACACAAACAAACAATCACCTCTGCTTCGTAACGGAACGTCTCAGATAAACTCAAGCAAATATTGGTCGACACGCATTTGGAATTTTTCGTCCGTCCGTCTTTCCTGGTGCGATGGAAATGAACATGTGCAAATATTTCTTTCTCAACCAAGTGAAACAACAGAGAAACAACCATTCGTGATCTGTCAGATTCGAACTTTGTGTGTACCATCAAAGATGCTTGCTGCATCTTGGTAACTGCAGGCAACTTCATCAGAAAATTGAACAAATGAAACCCCCTGAACTTGAGCTCACTCGAGGTGAACATTTCTCCTGATTGGGGATGTGGGTGTCCCGTGCAACACTGCAACAAGACTGCATATTTTTGAGCCACTTCTCGAATGTGTTGGACATTTGCAGTGTCAAGGATAAATGTCATGAATACATTTTCTGTGAAGAAACGACTATAATTGGTCTTGCAATACTCCAGACGTTTTCAACATAAAAGTCACATCACAACGGCGACAAAACGCCACCACGAGGATTGTTCAAAACATTCATGACTTAGATTCTTCATCACGAATACTGGATTTCTTTCGAAAAACCTCCAAATAATAACTGGCGCCATTCCAGAAGGTAGCGCAGGATGCAGCTGCCAGAAACGCCGCGTGCGCCGGGAAGGAAACGAACCTGTGAACAAAAAGAAGACGTCAGAGGCGTAGAAAAGAAACGCTAAGTTCTTGAAAATATTTGACATTTTCAGCATCACATTTACCAAAGTGGGGTGACCAGAAGAGTAACGAGGCACCACAAAACGTTCAGTAGATGGTACATCGGAAGGCTGTATCTGAAATCAGATAAGGCCACAGGATTTGGCCGAAGTCCTGAAATCATGAGGGGTGAACCAACCATTCATTCCACGACTTCAGCAAATTCAACAATTTGGTTTGTTCACCCTTCCCCTTCCTGCCCCCACAAAACCTCGACTTTTCCAAAGAATGAACATCCACACACACAAAAAAAAACAAACTGGACGACTCCAATGAACCATACTGATTCCACCTAACCCGCGGTTCGGCGGAATGCCGCGAGCATGAAAACGGAAACAGTTTGGACAAGCAATGTTGGGAAATTCTTCATGTGCTCCACCCCAGCGTGCGTTCACTCACCTCGGTCCCAGGCAACCAACGATGCCTTTGACGGTGCTCTGTGTGGAGATGTACTTGAAGCTGTAGTCATATTCTTCACTTGGTCTGACGACCCAATGAACAAACAGCGAGTAAAAGATCTGAAAACAGAAGACAACCGTCAAGAAACAAACGGTGCTCGCCTCAAAAATACAAAAAACACATGTTGGTGTGCACACCTGTTAGTGGTGTGGACATGCGCCTTGAGTGGCCGCTGGGGCGGCCTGCCTATTTTTCTTGTTTGTCTGCACACCATACACTTGGTAGGCGAGGAAAATTGTATCGGGGAGGGGAACTTCCAGGATGTCTGGACAGGTGAAAAAAAGAGGAAAATTTTCAGCAAAAAAATAGGACAAAAGTAGCATATTTTTGGCTAAAAAGTAGGAAAACGTAGGATTGATTTTTGTGAAAAGTTGAAAAAAGTAGAGTGCACCCTGAATATCATTGAGTTGGTACCGATAATTGTTTCCGTATGGGGAGGGCAGTGTCCATTGTCCAAGACGAAGGAACAGGAGACGCAAATTTGCTCTTTGCTGTGCGGTAGTGTTGCATTTGAAAACCTCAACTTTTCACTCAGTGGAGAGGGGGCGGGGCCTGGACACGAACGTTTTGCGGAAGGCCCAAAACGTAAGCCTGCACTGCACAGAGTGGTCAGTCAACAAGATGTCAAGAGAGCGCACGATCTCTGGTGTGTCGCTCAAATAGAAAATCATCAGAAATATTTTCTGATCACTTTTCAAACTGGGTTCAGCCCCCCCCCCCCCTGCTGATATTGTGACAAGGAGTCCGAACCCGGTGTCCACACACCAACACAGTGACTGCAAAAAGTGCGCGATCGAACGATCTGGATCAAGCATTTCTTCTCCTGGGTGGGGAGGGTCATTTCCTGCAGACGACATGAAAGGCGATACTGACGCAAATCGGCATGTGCCAAGAGTGTCCACTGGTTCCTTACCATGTGAAGCACAAAGCAGCCAAACGGAACTGCAATCATCCACAGGCCCATGAACTTCACGTCCGTGCGAAAATTCTTCGTAAATTCATCGTACCAATGTTCCGAAGTTTCTTCTGGGTACCACCGAATACTGGTTGGAAAACAAAAAGCAAAACAAAACTTTTGTGCCTCCTGAGTATTTAGTGGTCTTGTCACTGATTCAGATTCAAAAAATTATGAATGCTAGGCCAAAAAGAAGAGTTTTCTGGGCCTCGCGGTGCTATGAGCATTGGGTCGCTTGTTCCGGTTGCTCATTAGGGTTGTTTGTATCTCAATGTGGGTTTTGCACTGCAAGAAATAAGCGAAACATTCCAAAACTTGTCACGTGTCAAGTGCAACACGAATTGGTCACTGACAAAATGTTCGTACTTTTTGCCCCCTGTTATATATATTTACCATGACCACCCCCTAAGTACTGCCATGGCCTTCCATAGCCACAGCAACAGCCACAGCCAATCATAGCATTACCCTAGATGGAGCCACTATCCT
>JAAUXT010028358.1_pt1 | contig 15984 bp, 21 predicted proteins | sample 7278171 | NCBI WGS metagenome assembly JAAUXT01 (sample SAMN14350112, study PRJNA611818) | marine sediment metagenome | isolation source: surface marine sediment (1.8m) | place: French Polynesia: Moorea | collected 2018-08 | reverse complement strand
GTTCGCTTCTCCAATCACACTCACAGTCCCACCCGCCACCCCCCACACCGCCACTTTTGTCGTCCCCCCCACCCCCCCCCCCACAACCAAAACCCCACCCCCCCCCCCCCCCCCCCCCCCGCGCGCGCGCGCGCGCGCGCGTATCTAGTTTTGATACTTTTCGTCACGGTGGAACGAGGAAACACGATGACGTATGCTGGTTTGAAGCGCAGACTCTTCGTCTGTTTGAAACCAAAGTGTCCAACACAAGATGATTAGACCATCAAAGGAGGAGTGAAGGATCGGGTCGGGGGAGGTCCGCCTTGGGGGTCCGATTTGACTTGAAATTCCACCAGCAGACACGATACAAGCCGAGGTTTCTGAACTTGTGTCCCGCAACGTGTGGTGGTTGCTGAAAGTTGCCCAACCAACAAGAATGCTTGCGCGTTGGAAAACGTTTGGACTTTGGGGAGGGTGATGTCCACAATATGAAAATGTTTCCCTGAAAACATTGTGTGGTTATTGTCCTCCCACTGTGGCTCAATGTCAGGGGTGCTGACATGGCGCCCACTGACGTTGTGCAGGGACGCACTGCAGACGCATCCAGTGCGCTGTTCTGGTCTCAGAACAATCAAATGATAAGATCTGGAGCACATACGTACCTGCATGTGATGGATTTGTCATTCGGTGACACCTGAAGTAGGTGCGCCTTGGTGAAACCCAAAAACAACTGTCGGACAATTTTTCACAGCATTCGGTGTTTGAGCTGCGGACACTTGCTGCAGATGCAGGAAAGAACCGGGTGAAGCAATAGTTGTGTCGGGTCTGGGTGAAATGCGCTTCACCCAAAACTTCTCTTCCTTTTGTCCGATTTTAATATTGACGTCGGTCTCGGTGAGTGCGTGTGTGTACGTGTGTGTACGTGTGTGTGCGTGCGTTCATGCGAAGTGATGATTTTTTATGCAGAAAATTTGCAACGAAGCTTTTGTCAACAACTTTTGCTGTTGCGCGATTTTCCGTCAGGTATTCTCTGTGTTTACGTCACGCTTCCAACGTTGACGTAACGTCAAGTGCGACTCAGGCCAAAAATGTCAATTTTCTCCCCGATCCGTGCTGGTATTTCCACTGCAAAACTTCTCTGTTTTTGACGTCTCGGAGATTGGTCGCGCCGTGCGCTTTTCGCACCACAAACGAACCACAAGAAGCGTTGACATTCGAACAGTGACTGTTTTATTGCAATCTCAACAACAGTATGTATATTGCACAGTGCAGTTGCCCACACGACGGGTCCAGGGGCGCTGTGCCGAGTTCGATTCAACACATGAAACATGACAGGGAAAAAAGAACACGGATATGTACATCAGTGAGACTGAGTTCACACTGGATGCGTCATGCGTCTCATGCGTCGCTGAGTCGACGCAGCGAGGGTGAGATGAGACGCATCCAGTGTGACACAGGCCCTCGCAATTTTTACATCGCATGTTCCTATGTATGTACAGAAATCTGGTAGCTTCGTCGCACAAAATGACTAGTATGCTTTTCAGTATCTGCTGCGTTTGCGTGTACATGAACCCCGTGTGATCCGAGGAAGGGTTCACACTGGACGCGTCATGAGTGACGAGTTGTGTTGCGTCGCTTCCAGTGTGAACCCGGCCGAAACGGTCAATTTCACAAAGAAAGGCCCACTGCGAAACTATCAAATGGACAAAGAAAATTGAAATCAAACTTTCCTGCGAACGCTAAAGGTTGGAAAGTAAGTACACCGGGTATGTACAGTACTATTCTGACGTGAGTACGGTGTCGGCACCCACGCCTTGCCTCAACACTGCGAGTTAAGTACATGTGCACACATGTTCCGGAAAACAAAAACAAAATGTGCTGTGTTTGACACAAGAACCAAAAAGAGAACATTTTTTTCCAACTTAACGAGAGAAAAACGAACAACATAACAAAGTGCCGAGTCCAGATCGAACAGAAAGAACTGACTTTTTGCAAAAAAAAAAAAAAAATCTTCAACAGACAGAACAACGTCGGAGAAAAATAGGATCTGCACAACAAACCAACATGACAAAAACAAAAAGGACAAAATGAATTTTTTTTTGTCGTCTTGAAACCCACTTGATCATTGGAGTCGTGTAAGTTTTGTTGACTTGACGGATTAATTTTCGTCCGGATCAAGACCAAAGGACGAACAATGGAGTCATTAGAGACGTGAATCACATCACCTGGGGAACACGAGGGCGGGTTCACACTGCAACGTCTCCGCACCGGCCAAACGACGTTGCGTCGTCCCACGCAGTTCACGAGTCGTGATAGACTTGTGCGACGCAGCGCACGACGCGAAACCCGTATTTTTCATTTTCTGCTGCGAGGTGCAGCTGCAGTTACAGAGAGATTATCATCTCGACTCTAGTTCACAACGATTATCTGATGACGAAGAAGAAGAAGAAGAAGAAGAACAGGAAGAGGATCAAGAGATGCGTGGAAAAAGCCCTTTGAGATAATTCAACAAAAACACTGAAAGAACCGTTCAGAGAATACAGTAGCACTAGTTATTGCACGTTTGCCACATCTGTTTGTTGAAATAACCCCATCAGAGAACAACACCGTTCGAATAGACTCCATCTGAGACTCTGGCGACTCGCATCTTTTCTCGGGCCCCGACTGATGACAAAAAAAACAACCCCTCAAATTGGACAGAGCGGTTGGAGATTGTACACTGCGTTGTCGTGTCAAAGATGATTGCGGAGCACGGGTCTCCGGGTCGTTTGCGGGAACATGTCAAATACATGTTGCATTACCGGGCGCGCTTTGTTTTTCCGTCGCCCAGGAAGTAATTATCGGAGCGAAGAAGAGACGACTTCCCCCCGGCCGCTGCAAGCTTCGCTCTCCCTCCCGGGCGCCCGTGTCCTCGCTTCCCCGGGCGCGGGCGCCGCGTCGCCGCAGCAGCAGCTTCAGCGCCGCCCGCGGTCGGTCCGGGAAAGCGAGCCCCGCGCGCCCGTCTCAAATGCCGAATTCCTGCCCCGCTCTTCACAAGAACGTCTTTTCGTGGGGCGACATGTCACCACAGGGAGAGCATCACCCCCACCCACCGTCGCCGCCCAGAGTGTCGGCTCGAGTTTCCGCGACCAGACCAGAGTCACTCTCTTCATTACCATGGAAACGAGTCAGTCACGCAACGTCAGCGTCCCAAAAGTCGCCTTTTCTTGCAGTCTATTCAGATCTTTTCTTCAGGGGTGTGCGTCATTTCTGAGTCCTGATTCTTGTACACTTTCTACGCTGTACAAGCATGTAGTACATGAAGTACTGTAAGTACATGTTGATGAGTATGCCGAGTCGCAACCTGTTGCTCGTTGTGAACATCTGGTCATTCTTCTTCCCACGTTGTCGGCGACGACGCTGCGTCTTGCTGCACATGTTCGCGACGCCGCGTCTCGTGACACGGGTCCCCGCCGCAGCGGGCGCCATGACAACCACCAGTCCACAACAACGTCAAGAATTGAGAGGGAGTTGGAGTACGAGTCACGTCGACTGGAGAATGCTGAAAGTTTCACACGAGTAGCGTCTCTATCGGAACAGCGCGAAGGTTGCCACGGCAACTTGAATTGTAAATATAAGTTCAGTCGACCGGGAGGAGAGGAACGAATGACTGTTGTCGCCACGATGGCGACGCCTGCGGCTGCGCGAAGCGAGGAACTTCCGGTTCTGAACTTCTGCTGAGCCGTGAGTGGACAACGTGTGGTCCCTATACAGAACTTTGCACTCGCACTTCTTTGGACTGTCTCTTTGTTTCAATGTCTCATTGTTCGCCCCGAGTCAATTGTTTCATTTTGAGTGCCAAGTTTGGTTTTATAAATGTCGTTTCATGTGCAGACTGAGATGGTCACTTCTGGAGAAGGCCCGTTCACAGAGGTGGCACTGGAATGGGCGGTCACCAGTGTGTTTTCTGTAGTGACGGGTCAGTTCATCGGATCGCGCGAATTTCCAGCCACACCCCTTCCAGTTACAACAGTAGGGTTTCTCTCCCGTATGGGTTCGCAGATGTGCCTTCAGATGCGATGACTTCGTGTACGTTTTGGTGCAGCCTGTGTACGTGCAGCTGTGGCTCGTTTGGCGCTTACGGCCCCAGGACCGGCGACCGCGCTTTTTGGGCGGCGTTGCTAAGGCGACGCCCACGCCGCCGGCGGCGTTGATGGCGTCGTGCGGCAGGCAGTGAAGGAGGTCGACCAGTTGCTGCGGAGACGAGGGCGGCGTCATCATGTGACCATGCTGTGCGTGCGCATGTGTGTGCGGGTGGTGACCCTGCAGCACCATCTGGTGCATCATGTGTGGCGTCAGTCCCTGCGCCGCTGGATGTGGCGGTGGCGGCGGCGCCGCTGACCCGGGACCGCCGGAAACAAACTGCTGCGGCAGCTCCATCGGATGTTGCTGCTGCATCGCCTGGTGGAGCGGTGGGAGGTGGCCGCTAGGGGTCGCTGTGGTGGGCGTGGGCGGCATACTGAAGGGCAAGGCGTGTTGAGCGTGGGCGGGGGGCGGGGGCAGCCTCTGTGGCTGATGTTGCTGCTGAGGCGCACAACTCTGTCCACTGAAGTGAGAAAGATCGAGTCCCATCGCGTGAGGGTTGAACTCGGCCTTGACACCGTCAGTTCCGGTGACGCTTCCGGTTCCTCCGCTGCTCCCGACAGAGGGAGCGGTGCCCTCCTCCAGCTTGATTTCCGGGATGTCCATGAATGCGGAGACATTCGGGAGGCAGCCTCCGCTGCTGAGGCTCTGGAGGTGCGAGAAGCTCTGCTGAGGCTGCTGCGGGGAGGTGAACATGTTCTCGCACATGGTGGGGAGCCCCACTTCCTGTTTGACGGTCACGTGTTGCGCAGGCGCAGTGCTGGGTTTGGAGCCGGCGTCTTCCGGATACATCTTCTGGTTCTGGAGGCTGTTGGAGAGGATGAAGTCCAGATCCAAGAGATCGTCGTAGATATCTGCGTGGGATGTGAGGGCGTGGTGATGAGGTGGGGAGGAGGGGGACATGGGGGCGGGTGGGGGTGGGGGTGACCCCATCCCGCCTCCCCCGCCACTGCCGGCTGATCCCGCCGGCGACGCGCAGTCGCTGAGGGAGCCGGTTGGGGACGCGGGGCCGCCGGCGCCGCATCCCGACATCTCGCCGCCGGATCCGAAGCCGGAATCCGGCGTTTCTGGGTACATAAGAATTCGTTCCACGTCCTGAAGACTCCAACTCTGCAAGCACACAGACAAGGAAAAACGCATCAAGGCTGGTCCACTCTGCAATGTGTTGTGTCCCTCCAATGAGAGAACTAGACGCAAATCTCACACGCAGAGAGAAGCCTGTTTGACCCTGGAGTGTGAATGTCTGACTGCAACCCATTGCAGTAACTTGTGCAACAACAGGAACATTCTTTGGATCAAAGATCGCAAAGCGTGCCATGGCTTGAGAGAAAACACAGAAACACTCGCTTTTTGTGCTGATCTGAACTCATTTGAACCGGAGAAATATTTTGGTGAAGACAAACTGGTGAACGGTGAAAAGTCGATCACTAGTTCACTGTCCCTTGACGAAAAAAACAACAACTTGAGACTGTGATGAAGTTTGGTGCAGTTTGACCCTGCTGAACTTACCAAGTCCTGAAGTGGTGGCAGAGATACAGGAAATGTGACAGGGAAACCTGGAGTGAGGGGGGTGTTCGGTGTGAACGGAGTGTCTGGAGTGAGGGGGGTGTCTGGTGTGAATGGGGTGTCTGGTGTGAATGGGGTGTCTGGCGTGAATGGGGTGTCTGGCGTGAATGGAGTGTTGGGTGTGAATGGAGTGTTGGGTGTGCAAGGGGTGCAGGACTTGCTTGGTGTGAATTGCGGGCTGGACTGGAGCAAGTCCGGTTGGAGGGAGAGCGGGGCCAGGGTCAGGGTCAAGGGCGGCCTGCGCTGAGGGGGCGTCAGCGTCAGCTGCGTCACTGGCGGCACCAAGAACAGTGGTTTTGCCGCCTTCGCTTCAGTTGACGCCATCGGCGGCGCTTTTGGCTTCGCCATGGGCGACGGTCTGACCTGCGCCACGCCTGCGGGCGGAGCGGCAGGTGGTTGGGCGGAGGTGGCGGGGCGGTGGGGAGCGGGCGGGAGAGAGAGGAGGCGCACCAACGTGCTCATTGCCTGCAGTGGTTTGGATGTTGTCAGCTGTGGCAGTGTGGTTGGCTGGGCCAGAGAAGTAGTCGTCTGTGTGAGTGTGGTCGGCTGTGGTAGAGACATTGCTGGCGTCGCCATGTGGTGCAGTGGTCGGCTCAGTGTGGCCGGCAGTGAGAGTGGACGTGTCTTGACTGCAGTGTTCCGTGGTAGTGTCACTTGTGGTCGTGTGGTCGTCTGTGGGAGTGACAATTGTGTTGTCCGATTGAATGTCGTGAAATGAGTGTATATCGACATGCGCGGTGGGTGGTGGACTTGACCTAGCACTGGACCTGGCAAGACGAAGCAAACAAAACTTTCTCTTTATTTTACGTCATTGGTACCCTTCTCACACACGCGTTCTCCTGCACGTACAGTGCCACACATGAAAACAAATACTCGCAAGAAAACTTGGTGTACGGCGCGTCCTCGCGGGAGGATTTGTCGCATTTATTGTCTCTGGCTGAGCGCGTCTCTTCTGCGCTGAGTAGGGAGATCAAGGGATTCGCCACCTGTCACCGGTACAGGTGGCATCACCGGACAAACGCTTTGGTTTCAGCAAGATTTGAGACGCCTCAAACACTTCATGAGTCTCTCACAAAGTTCAAAACCTTTTGCGCGGACACTGAAGAATCGGGAAGGAAAGATTCTGCCCCGGGAGGGGGAGCCTGAGCTCTGCCGCCGCCGCTCTCAGATTTGCGGCGGCCTTCGCACCGCGGGCGCTCCGGAGATTTGAGCAGATCATCGCATCATGTCCGATCGGATTCGGCGGGCGCTGCACTTGGCGGGAACCCGTCTGATCGGCGCTGAAAGGCGCGGGAACACGAGCTGTGCGGTCACGAGGCATTCTGCTCTCACTACGATCAGCTGTGGAGTATTGATTTATTGATTTTCTGATTCAGTGCTGACGTCACCAGAATCAACAGGAGGTGGTGGCGGGGAGGCCCTTAACACGCTCATTCACAGTGTGTGCGTGTGTGTGTGTGTGTGTATGTGTGTGTGTGATAGAGACAGAGGGACAGAGCGAAGAGACAGAACAACAAAGAGAGAAAGAGAGACAGAGAAAGAGAAGAGAGATGTTTGTGTTGATTTTCATATTCTCATTCAGGAAAAAAGGTGTTTTGAATTTTGACACTTTTTCAACCAAGCAAGCAAAATATGTTTCTCTCTCTGTGCGGATGAAACGAGACGTTTTTTGTTTGCGACTGAGACAGTAAATGCCAGACGGACCTCAAAACCATCGATCAACTGAGCAACGCGAGTGCGCAAAGTTTCCTCGACACCCGTCAGAAAGCTTTGGCAAAAGCCCAGATCTCCAACTGCTGTTGACTCCAACGCAACTCACTCAGTCTCTTCCAGGATACGCATACCGAGCTTTCACAAAAGTGGTTTAATTGCAGCGAAAAAAAGTGGTCAAAACTTTTACGCAAACGAGGATGTCAACGTTCACTGGGCATTCCTTGCCGCAAACTCTCAGGGTGAGACCACAAACACGTCAAATATCGTTTCTTGTGCAGTGTGGTTCACACTGGACGCGCTGCGTCGTCGTCCCCGCTCACTACGCGACGCACACGGTGTGAACGCGACGTGAGCGCCTGAGCCCCAGTGAAGAAGCACCTGTTGTGTGGTTTTTGTGCTCATCATAATTCTCGGTGGCCTCGGAAAATTAATCAATGGGAGCCGGGCTCAAATTAATGTGCTTCTCTGATCCTCTTCTGCAGGGAGTCGCGTTCACCCTGGACGCGTCACGCCTCTTGTCCACACACAAACCCAAGCGTGCTGCGTCACACTGAGTGCGTCACACAACTCGTCAACACGCGCTGCGTCGCAAGCGACGGTGTAGCACCGCCTATTGATCAAGGGACGCGACGCAAAGCGCACCCAGTGTGAACCTGGGCTCGCATGTAACAGAGATGCGGCCGTATTGACCTGTTCTACATTGTTAGTGTTTTTGATGTGCGCTCACGGAGGAAGGTGGAGATGGCAGCGCGCGCGTCGCGCGTCGCGTCCCTGTTCACGTCGGTGCGCGGTGCGTCGCGCGCCGCGCGCGCTGTGAATCAGACCGCAGGTGGAGAAATTCTATTGTCTTCACTGAACCTCTCGATTCACATGTTTTCTTTTTCTTGCTGTTGCTTTTTTCTGGGTTTACTTGATCTTGCTTTTCTTGCTTTTTCCCCGAGTTTTCAAAGCCTTGAAATGTTTCTTTTGACTGCGAGGCAAAAACAAGGCATCGACAAGAAAACAAATTTGGACCCACACTCAGTTTCTTCTGTTCGACACTCACCAACCAATTTCTATTGTGAATGTATCATCCTCACCGTTTTCTTTTTCTTTTCAGATTTGACAAGGAAGACAAAAAAAGTTTGTCTTTCTTTTCATCTCTTCTCTTCTGCTGACGGGCATGAGAGTAAATTTCACGCCGTGTGACTCAATCTTTGAATGGATTGTGCAAAAACCAGCGCAAAAGTCCCGTCAAAGCGCCTCACTTGCTCCGTCTGTCAAGGCGGGGACAACGCCGAGTGCGTCGCGCGTCCCACGTGACCACATGAGCGAACGTCGTGCTGCGTCAACTGGTTGACAGCACAATGCACATCGTGTCCGGTGGGACACAGGCCCCAACAGGAGAAGGTGCCAAGATCTCGGTCCAAATTGAGCAAAGATCAGGCATTGCCAACACTCACAGAAAATCTCTGCTACAGCACAACATTGCCCCCGTGGCCAGAATATAGAACATAATGTTGAGCGTTTCTGGCTGTGTTTTCTCCACCATATCAGAGTCTGTCGCAGAACTTTCGCTTCTCCATACACAGCGCTACTATGGCAACGTTCTCTTGTGTAGAATCTGTCGACGTGTTCAAAAGGATCCAAACAAATTTGGCGAGTACAGAACAGAACATGTAGATGTACCACGCAACAAGTTTCTATCTCTTGCTCGCGTATCGCAGAAGCTCGAAACGCAGAACCTTGCAATGTGTGCAGAAACGCATGTAAGGGGCGCAGCGCAAAGTTTTGACACATAGAAGTCTGAGTGAAAGTATTCCACTGTTTGTAAACAGTACACGCTTTAATTTAAACAACACCAGATTAATGACACATACTTGTGTGTACTGTGGCCTGTCATACATGGCATATTTAGCAAACGGAGAGCCCTATCTCCATGCGACCCCTGCGAAAGCGCAATTTTGCACAGAATCTCGAGAATTTCTTGGTCCGTGTCAAGCTAACATCTACATTTCTAGCTTTTCCCTGCAAATCCAGTGCAGACTGAGTGTGAAACGTTTCGGTACTCACCGTGTTGGCGCCTACGTCGTCATATTTGTACGTTGTGGCTGTTGTCGTAAGGTCCATGCCTTCAGACATCGTGCGTTGGGTCGAGCGCTCGCTGTCGTGCTCTCAGATCGGTGGATGCGTGAGGACTGGCTCTGCACACCTGGACGCAGCGTTTATACGTATCAGCCCGTCTCCGCTCTATCAGTTCGTATCAAACTGGCCCTAAACGCCCTGGACGTCAGTGCTGATGCAGCGTCCGACACGCTCAGGTGTTAGAACCACTTTTTTCTTCCTCTCTTGTCCTGTCCCCGACGTAAGATCAACTTTTCCGCAGCTCCAGAAAAGCGTGACCAAATGCGAGAGTTTCCGAGTGAATAGGCTCAACGTGCAACACAATCGGCTCAATGATCGGTTCGTCCCAATTTGCTCGCTTCTCGTTGGCTGCTGGTGGCTCCGCGGTGCCTCGTGAATATGCAAGAGCGCACCGCTATTTTTAGAAACCTATAAAAGCAAAGCGAAAAGCGCCGAGGCGCGCGGAAAGTCGGCAGTTGTGCGAGAGTAAGCGGTGCGCTCAGACCTCAGTCAGACCAGGGGCTTTTTGATCGCTGACGAGAACTTCTAATGTGTCATAACAAACATAAACAGGGACGTAGGCAAAATATACACTTCTCACTTTGTCCTCGTGGCCCCTTGATACTCATCCAGAATGCCACACACGAACCGGGTTTGGTTCGATTCGCTTTTGATGTGGACAGGTATGACGGGCGAAAATCCCGCTCGAACACAGAGCGGTGTGAATCAAGACTCATCGATTCTCTCTCTTGGCTCGTCAGCCGCGGTGGCTGCCAAACACACAGCCTTCTCCAGTCCCTCATCCCCACACAGGTATTCCCAGGTGCAAAATTACGAGGGAGCGACATTTTTTGCGCAACTCACGAGGCTCGGTTTTTCAGGCCCGCGTTGCCGACTTTTTGCTCTCGAAACTGTTTGCTCAGGAACGAGGGCAGCGGCGTGATTTCTAGCCATGAATTGCAACTTCTGGGTCTTACGAGCGAGTTGTGTCAAGTTGTGCAACAATGCGGTCAAAGTCGGTGACAGATTGTGCAGATAAAGTCTCCGTATCGTGTCAGTGTGCAATGCGGAAGCGTTCGCTACAGCCAGCTGGTGTGTGTGTGTGTGTGTGTGTGTGTGTGTGTGTGTGTGTGTGTGTGTTGTGTGTGCGCGGATGGAGATTGCGTTTGCAAAAAGTCTTCAGCATTACCTTTGGAGATCTGATGGTGATTTTCAGTCGGGAATAAAACAAGTGAAGCAGTGTTTCATGCAGCTGACGGTGCGAATGTCTCACAATCTTGAAGCAGAAGAGCAAATTGAAGTTTGAAAAGTTGTTTTGTTTGTTTTAAAATGGAGCCATTTTGCCCAGTTTGTATGTTGAACATTTTATTTTTCAACTTGTCAGAAGCCCTATTTTACCTCATTTGCATTCGAGCAAAACAGAAATCTCTGGATGCACCCGACACTATGGCAACTGCCCACTTTTGGGGGGGGGGAAGGGTGCTGGGTCTTGGAGGAGGGGGGCTTGGGAGCGACATTTGGCTGATCTTGCCTGTACCGCACTATCACTCAGTGTTCTACCCTCGAGGGACACAGCACAATGAAGTGTGTGACAAACTGCTCATGTCATGTCCAACATCGTTTTGTTTCGGTCAGGTATTATATTTTTTTGCGTCTGAGCTGAACAACAGCTGAAAAAGATTCACACCTATTTATCCTGGAGAATGTTTTCTGATTGACGTTTTCCCAGTGGAAATTTTTTTGTTCTGTTGGTCTGGCCTTCTTCAGCAAATCAATGGACAAAGGCCCGAAAAAATGCTGCTGCTATTGTGCAAACAAAAGTAAAACACAAATCACTGACAGTGTGTCTTTCCCCAGCAGTTCAGGCTTCCGTTGCTTCATGATCAAAAACCACAATTCAACTGCAGCATCACATAGTCTCCAAGAACCATGACAGACAGACACAAATGTGAAGCACTGAATGTTTACGAACAGGTTTCGTGAATCACAATGTGACACACAGAAATGGCGGACAGCTGCAGATTTGCTGTTACCCATGACTGACCTGCACATGAAGAACAAGAACACCAAACAGTACAGACACTTGCCGAGCCTAACTTTCCCCGGCCCCTACCTTCTGGGTGACCCTCCGTTCTGTCACCAGTTTTCACAGCCGCAGCTTTCCAAGTTGTCAGGCACCAGAACTTAGGTGTTTTGTTTTGGTTTTGAAATTACTGTTGATCCTTGAGTCTTGGACTCTGATGGTTTTGGTCCTGTGAGTTTGAGTGCTGGATGTAATGTGATTCTACGTGGTCCTGGTACTGTGTGTGGCCGTACTTCCAGTGTTTGAAGTCTCTGCAAGAGCACATATTTTACTTTTAATGCTTTTCAGCATTTCTACAAACTCATTTCTGAATCTCTTGGATGTTATGATGTACAAGAAGAAGTTTACACAATTGTTCATGTTCATTAAATAATCACAAACAGTGTGAGCCAAAGCAAAGCGAACAAAAGTCAACATTGTGGATATTTCCACGTGGGGTTCAATAAATGAAAATACAACCACAGGGCAATTGCAAATTATCATGGCAACACAAATCGCAACCAAACTGACTGTCAACTGAGACTGATTTGTTGTACTGGTCCCATTAGTTGCAGAGGCCGGCGCTACTTGTCTTCTTTGCTTTGTTATTTTGTAAACAATCAAGGCACTCAAAACAATTAAAGTGACAGATGGCAGAAAGAAAAAGTTTATCAAATCAATCCAAGGCCAAATGTAGTTGATAAAGTAACGGTACTCTTTTGGTGTGCTGCATGAATATTCAATTGTTGAGTTTCCTATTGTGCTCACCACAAAATCAAGTTTGTTTGTCCACACAAAATGCATGTGCACAAGAAACTGGAAGATAATAATTCCTGAACAAACTATCACTGCCCTGTGAAAGGTACAGATAAATTTAGCAACAAAAGGAAAATATACAGAAATAAATCTGTCAATTGCCACACATACCACCAGATAGACTGAAATATTCGTGGGAACATTTATGAGCAGAAGAAACCCAGAGCAATGCAGGATGGGGGGAAGATCAAATGTACCATCTGAAGCAATTGCAAGAAATACTTGCCCTTGAGATACACAAACAACAACAATGTCCACAATGGACAAAACTGTGAGATACAGATATGTAGAATGCATTTTTGCTTTCTTGTGCATAATGAGAAAAGTCATGAGAGACCCCACCACTCCAGTAACAAACAAAACAGGTGAGAGATAACGGTTCAATCCGTCGACAATGCGAACTTCCACGTAATCTGTGGGGTCAAAATATGTGCCACTTTCATAGGAATACGCATAAAAATAGGCATCATTAGTTACTGTGTCATTGTGTCCATCATCCAAGGTATTGAGTTTTTCTGAACAATTGAATGTTGACAATTTCATTGTCTTTTCTGTGGTGTTTGACGTTTTATTTGAACCAAGTGATGAGAAATCCACTGCGCAACTTGTGGTGTTTACTGCATTCTTCCAATCACTCATTGTTTGTGTTCACTTTCTCTTTCTACGTTTTCAACACAAATTCTCACAACAATTTGTGTTCCTGCCAAATTCCGTGATGTCCAAATACTGAATGAAGCCTTTCTGGACTAAAATTTTGATGTTGAGACTCACAGGAAATAAATTTTCCTGGAAGTGCAGTGAAATGAAATATCATGAGGCAATTTTCATTTCTGAAATGAATTCATTTTCACAGCACATTCAGGCGGACAGAAAAGATCCAGGCAATTGTTGTGGTGGGAAATGCCAGATACGAATGAATCAGGCTCATTACCATCCACGAGAGCTGAAACAGCCACGTGCAGAACACAAAGTTCTTCTTTGGTTCGGAGATTGTGAGCAGAAAACAAAAAATTTTGCAAAGCACCATTCACGTCTGCACGTGGTGCTTCAGTCGCCTGCTGTTGAGTAAAAGAGTTCTGGCCCCATGTGCTGCAGGGACGGCGCACAGCTGTAGTTCCTGGTGCGAGCGAACCTTCAGCTGGACCCACCGCCCCACACTGCTGCCCACCCTCTTCCGCTGACCACCAACACAGACGCACGATGGGGTCAGATGCTGAACCGACCAAACAAACACGGTGCAGGGTTTCGTAAACTTCCGTTCAGGCTCACCGTCCTCCAGAGACGGATCTTAGGCCAACGTCCAGGCTGACCGTCCTTTGGAGGCGGATCCGGGGCCCCTCAGCCCAGATGAGGGGTGGATACATCCATGGGCTCCCTCAGGTCAAGTTGAGGAAGATCCAGGTCCCACCAAGGTACGCCGTCCTCCAGAAACCGATCCAAGGTCCCGGGCCAGACCCACTCGTGGGAGCAATGTGAGGCGGGATCCGGGCTTCCCACGCCAGATGGGTTCTTGTGAGCGGAAGACGAATACTGCAACAAAGCGCACAGTAACACAACACGCACGCACACACACACACACACACACACACACACACACACACACACACTGTGATCACACCTGGTCAGGGAGCAACATTCACTCCACTCCACACTTGGCGCACAATGGATCTTTTTCGTCTTCTCCGTGTTCAGATTGTTGGTTTGTGAGACTCGATGACTCCAATCCCAAGTTTGCGGGGCCCCTCTTGAACGTCCTCCAAGGAGTAAACTATCAGATTCCCTCGGCTCTGGACCTGCAATCCCTCCCCTCCAGATTCACCCAGACCCACAAACACTTCAATAAGAAGTCGCTCTAATGTTGCGCCGAAGGCACCTCTGTTATTCAGTATTTTCGTGTCAAAATGGTAACAATTGAAGTAAGATCCTTTCCCCAACCCTGGAAATCTAAGTTTCCGCACACAGGCTGAGATCAAGGTACCGGGCCGCCGCCCCCAAATCCGATCCCAGAACCGCTGGATATTCTGATTTCCTTGAGACCTCTTCCTCTTTCTCCTCCCCTTCATGGATCCGTCAGAGGCTGAAGTCTCGTAAACTTCCGCACCTTGTCTTGATTTTCCTGTTTCGACAGACGCGTCACGCGATCGGCCCACCAAGTCGTGCACCTCGCTCAGAAAGACTCCCGAACACAGCAGCAAAGTGACAGGGAACTTTGAGATACCTGAAGGTGTGTCAATGTGCGTGTGTGTTTGTTGCACGAATGTGTGTGTGTGCACGTATGCACCTCACATGCAAGTCTGTGGTGTGGTGTGCGCGTGTGCAGAGAAACTGCGAAATGTGCGTGCGTGGGGCACGTGTGTGTGTGAGCAATGATGATATTTTCACCATTCACACCCAGCACTCAGGACTGCGTCATTGACAGATTTATTCTACACTGGACGCCAGCGATCTGTACCACGAAACTACCCCAGTGCGTGGGTAGGACGAAGCCCGGGATCTGTTGGGAAAATTTTGCATTCCGTGTCAAGGCAAACCAGAACGCAAATTGCAGGGTGCGTTTGTTCTGTCACAAATCTGCACACAAGGTCACGAAATGCTGCATCAGAATGAATATACATCCCAGGGACGGATCCAGGATTTGGTCTGGGAAGGGGCTGACTCCGAGGGGACTTTCAACTTAAAAACTTTGCACTTCACAGAGACGACATAACGATGTGCACCTGTAACGCAAAATCAGAGCGCTTGAAAAACCTCCGGGCTTCAGGGAGCCCCCCCCCCCCTGACTCTGCCCCTGCATCCAGTGCGAGCCAGGCTCCCCCCCCCCAGCACCTCGCGCATTCTGTCCTCTTGCCATTCCGCCCCACGTGTCCCGTGTGTTTCGCTCTCTCTTCGCTTCCACCTCTCCGCTCCGCTTACCTCGGCTCCTACCCACGTGGTACTCGCTGCTATTTTTGGCAGCTATAAAATGGAAGACACTTCCTTAATTTTGAGGCAGTCTGGCCACCTCCGCTGACGCGGGAGCACGGCAAAGTCGTGATCCCCAGAGCTCCAACATGACTTGCGTCAGACGCCCCGAGGGTGGGTATTATCGCCCGGGGGACAGGACTCGTCAGAATTTCGCTGGCTCTGCACAAAAAGAGCAAAAAATACAACCCCGAGGGTGTGTTCCTTTGAGAAAATGTGCAAGACGTTCAGTTTTCAGAGACTGATTTTCACCTCCTTGGGGTGGGTGGTACCTACACCTTACTCGTTGCACCACCTCCAGTGGAACCAGATCAAGGCTGACGATCGACCATTACAAGCTCAAAATCTACACTAGTGGTGAAGGAAAGAACAACGTGGCCAGAGACTGTTTTACTGTTTGCCCAGTGTTGACCAAAACAACTCATTTTGTCACTGCGTTTGGTCAGAAGGACTCGCAAAAAGCCACACAAATGTCAAAACACGATCGAGCAGGTGTCTCATCGAACCAAGGGTCCGAAGTGGCGGTTGCGTCAGTGAGCGCGATCCGACAAGAGGTAAGGGTTCACCCACGCTGCAAAAATGGTTCCTGTGAAATCATACAACGACTTTTCGAGACCTTTGGTCGAGAAAAGAGTTGTATGATTGAACAGGAACTGTTTTTG
>JAAUXT010131768.1_pt1 | contig 15988 bp, 18 predicted proteins | sample 7278171 | NCBI WGS metagenome assembly JAAUXT01 (sample SAMN14350112, study PRJNA611818) | marine sediment metagenome | isolation source: surface marine sediment (1.8m) | place: French Polynesia: Moorea | collected 2018-08 | reverse complement strand
GTGTCAGGGACAGATTTACACTATCATGCAAGGAAAAAATGCTGGGACTGCTACAAATTTGCAAAAAATACCCCAAACACGTTTTTGCCCATAACTTTGCTCCTAATTGACTGATTTGTGTCATTCAACTTGGAGCACGAAGCTGAGATCGAGCCCTACCTGTTGGAGTTGGTTCTGAAGGTTTCTGCCACTAGGTGGCGCCGTACAACGTGCGCGTGTGTGCGAACACACACACACACACTAGAAACACTAAAACACACACACACACATACACACACACACTGACAGCAAAAAAAATAATCAACCGTCCGACTTAGTTGGAACACCAAACCCAAAACTCAGTTGCTTCGGGAGCGTATTCGTCAGGGAACTGTTTCATGAGACAACAAGGAAAAACAGGTAGTTTTGTGACAGATCAGAATTGAAGCTGTACTATAAAGAATGCTCACTTGCCTGGATATCTTCACACTTTGTTTTTGCAAGAAAACTCTCAACCTTGTGTGTTTTTGCAAGAAAACTCTCAACCTCATGTGTCTTTTCTCCTCAATGGCATGACAGGAAATGTGACGTAGTGTCTAGACATGACGCGACCTTCCGGGTCCTATTACCGGACTTCTCTTGTTTTGTATATGGCATCTGGGCCAAGATGTCCCATCACATCCCCCCCTATCTCAGCAACTGCTGAAGGTACAGACTTGATCTAGAGCTCGTTGGAAAGGTCTTTGAATCCACATTTCAAATTTTGAAAAATGGAATCTCCATAGCAACCTCCCTAGCAACCAGATGCAAAACTCCTCAGCAACTAGATGCAAATGGCCAAATCTCAGGTTCTTTTCATGATAGAGATATAATATATGGCTCATATGAAAGGTATTTGATAGTAGTTTGCAGTCAAGTTTCAAAAGAATGTCCATGACAACCTCCCTAGCAACCAGATGCAAAACTCCTTAGCAATGAGATGCAAATGGCTAAATCCTGAAGATCAAAGGGGGACATCGCACCCGCAGTTGCCTTAGCACTGCTTCTCTTGTTTCAAGAACAAAGGGTCATGAATCACCATCACGATGTCGCCCTCTCGTTGATGACATCATTCCACCTACGAGGCCGGGTCGGTTTCGAGCAGAGTTTTCACTCAATTGTGTCAGTGGTGTTCGCACAGCTTGAGTCGCTGGGTGGCTTTCACCGAAACTGCTGTCGTTCTGGATTCGTCTTGCGTTCCCCTGAGAAGTGCCTTGACTCCCTGCAACGCAGTTTTTTTGTGTGTGAGGGTCAAGTGCAAAATGTTCAGACAGAGATCACCAAAAAGTCGAAGGACCACACAGCAATAACGCTTGTCAGTGTTGAGGCGTGCGTGCGTTGGGCACATCGATGGTCTTTGCTCGCAAAGTTTCAAAGAGAGGAACAGGTTTTGAATGTCACACCAAGGGAGGGAAGTCTCAAAAGTGACACACCCGCAGCATTCCGTCGAGTCGCGGGCATGAGAACCACCCAACCCCTTGGGACCCAAATCAATCTACCAACTTCCGGACGTCAAAATACTGCAAAAATATCCAAAAATTGCTCACCTGCAGCCGATGTTTTGATACCTATATCCAAGTACTCCATCAAAATTGTGTCGCACCCTCCAAGGCAGCCAACGTAACTGAAATAATCACACATGTCAAAACCAAATACACTGAAAACAACAGAATGTTGCCATTTTGCCACCGCGAAAGAAAAACACTTCGTCATTCACTTTATGGAATACATACTCCAAGGGTACACTGTGCGGGACCGAGCCTTTCTTCAGTCTGAATTGTACTTTCCTTGAATTTTTGCACTGAAATGAACACAGCTCGTGCAAAGAAATGAAACACGAGAGGCGTCACTTGAACACACAGGTTGACACATATTCAGCCGTACCGAATCGCAAAAGTCGTTGGTGGGTGTTGCAGCCAGCACTGAATCTGGCAGCCAGATGGCCGTTCTGCATTCTGGGTATCCGCAACACGACACAAACAACCTGCGGTCAAACTGTTTGTTCACAGTACTGTTTAGGAAGTGCTACTCTGCACACACGTGGTCAATAGAAAAAGGCCGTATCAAGACAACACAGTTGTAGAAAGATGTTTCGTACCCTTTGCCATCCTTTTTCTTCTTCAGTATCATCTCCATTCCACAACGGGGACACAACCGAACAGGCAGCATAGCTTCACAAACGTCATTGCCTGCACACACAATTCAAAACGATTATGTCAAGGAGGCACTGAAGGGTCGTCACCAGCAAAAGGGAGTGATGCCTTCGTGACTCGGGGACGGTCCTGCTACAGTAGTCTTCCATGCGACCACACATTTCATTTGGCGATTTCTGGCTCTCTGGATGTGCAAGTTCTCAGCTAAAATTGTAGCATTTGATGAAATTTCACGCTTACCAGCACCTTGTATCTGCTCAGCTGGTCCGAAATATTCTGACAACGCTCCGTCAATCTTTGCTGCCTGTAAAAGCCAACAACACGTCAAGCACATGGAATCAGTGTGACGTGGTATTCTGTGCCATGATCAACAATTAAAATTTCATTGCCTGTCCCACAGCTCCTTGGAAAACGTCTTTGTATTTCCTCACTTGCTCCGCCAAAACAACTAGAACAGAGACAAACGAGCGATCTCAGCAACTGCCTCTGCGACCACGTTCCTGACCGAGCAGTTCTGTGCGGAGGTTTGTCTTGTACTCACCATCCTTGTTTTCCTTTCCTTCGCAAATCCTACAATGACGGCATTTGCTGAGGGACTTTTGTTTTCGGCAGTCATTCGTCATTCAAACACTTACTCACAACTCTCACACAGCTTTGTGATTTTTTTTTCGGAACTTACCCTTTCAAACTTGCTTCCAATTCAGATCTGAGATTTGGTTTGGACATTTCAAAGCCCATGCTGTCATACCCTGTGAAATAAAAGAAAGATCTGCACTGAATATCGTCGAATTACGATGTGGCGACAATCGCCGTTTCGCTGAAAAGATGGCGAGCTCCATGTCATTGCGGAGGGCACACCTTCAACAAGTCCCATCCCCAGCTCTCCGGGAACAAATTTGCCGTCCTGACCCACTCCGACGTACAATCTCGCCTTGATCGTTTCGATGTGCTCCGCGTGCGTTGCGTCCGTGCCTGGAAAAAAGCCCAGCAATTCACTGACATGTGAACAGTGTCCTCAAGCTCTCTTCACTCACTTCAGTTTTTCAAAATTGTGCCAGATCACGGAGCTGAATGTCTTTGAGGACTGAAGCGGAGCCAGCCCTCCACCCTCAAAGAGGACGGGAGTTGAGGTGTGTTGGGGGCCCGGGTGTGACAATAAAACCACGAACTTTCAGCCTTGTTTGGTTTTGCTTCTACACACAACGATTTGCTCAATACATCAGTTTTGCAGCAGCGTTCACTGTCGTGTCGCACTTGTTTTGTGCGGCAGCGTGAGGGGAGCAGATTTTGGAGCAATGTCAAGATGTGCACACCTATCCCGTGCTTTTCCATGAGTGCGATGAGGTCAGCTTCTGTCAGCAGAGAAGGAGGACTGGTCTCTCCACTGTTCATCTGCACAGAAAGCAGAGCAAAGGAAGATTGTGGGCCTTCAAATGCGAGCCTCAAAATAACAGCAACAAGAAAGTTTTGAAAGGCAGCATTACTCACTTCAATGGACGGTTCGAAGGTGTCTCCTTTCTTCAACAAAGGTACAACCTGCAAATTCCAGTTCGTTTTTCAGTTGATGTCGCGTGTTGTAATCACAGCATTAGTTCACAAGACTGAACAGGTCCAAACCTTTTCACTCCACCTTTCGTACGGATAAACTTCCAAGTAGTTTTTCGCCAAGATCATCAGTCCTGAAAGCGTGAACTGAAACACCACAAAAATATATTGCAACGACTTGTGAACGGTTGACTTCAAAACCCCCAAAAAGCCAAACGAAATCACAGCAAGTTGTCCAAATTCTCTCAGTCCACTTGCGAACGGATACACGGTCACTCTTCTTGGCGCTCACCACTTCCTCGTTGATGTCAACTTCGATGATTGTTTCCTGACCCTGAGCATCTTGTGAGCAACATGCAAGGAAGTGTCTCACAATGAACTCGTACAGCCTCGCATCGTTGCCCTGCAAGAACGTTGTAAACATCAACACGTATCACAGGACTGTGCGAGCACCAGAGCTGACCACCCACAAATTTCCCTTTGAAAATGTCAACATTTGTGCCTGACGCCGCCATTTTCTCTCAGATTCAATGGACGGCCCCCAAGACTCGTCTCTGGACACAAACCTGTGGAGAATAACCTCACCTGAAGATTGTTGGCAGACTTGGTGGGATGGATTGGAGGGTGAGCCTGATCGGACTTTCTGCCATTGCGAGGCGTTGGTCCCCGGTCCAACAGCTGCTGCGCGAAACCTGCAGTTGACAAGCGCTGTTTTGCAACTTCCACGACAAGGTGTTTCCAGACAATGACATGTTTACGCATCTCACACCACAAATCGTTTGTCGTTGGCCTTTCATTACATTTTTCTCGGGACCGGACACAAATGAGGCGTACTATTTACCTCCCCAACGATTGTCGTGTATCTGATGAGATATCAAGCCTCTGAGATCCAGTTCCTTCGGAAAGATGTTTGTCTCGGTTCTCGGATAGCTGATGTATCCTTGTGTGTACAACTTCTCTGCGATTTTCATTGTTTCTTTCGCACTGATTCTCAGCTTTCTTGACGCCAACTTTTCCATTTCCTACAAATATCGCCGGCAGGCAATAATTTCGCGACAAGCGAACACCACCAAATGTTTTGATTCACGTTCAAACTTTGTCCGTGGCAAACAAATGCAGAGCCGTTCTTCTTACCACTGTGTCCAGAGCGACCGGCCTCCACTTGCTCTTTGGCTTGCTTTTTACGTCGGTAACAGTTGCCCAAGGTTGCTGCATGCAGAACGAAAGAAATAAACTCACAGGTGTCGGCAGAGACTACGTTATGACGCAATTGTGAATCGAAACCAGCACAGTTTCTGTTTTCTTTGTTCGCTACCTCAAGGCAGTGCTCGAACAGGACAAGGCATGCCAAGTGATCAAACAATCTCACTCTGAAAGCGAAAACAAGAAAAGTTGTATGATACGCTTCACTTCGGAACTGCCTTTTCCACAAAAAAAGAAAATTTGTTTCCGCACGTCAATCGTCCTACCTTTTCCACACAAACTCACTCCTTCCATCTTCGTGATCGTACGTAACTGCAAACAGTAAACAATACATGAAATGGCACTTGTTCCCCGAAAACGGACAGATCGTTCCTTGGTTCCAAAAGGAATCTATTCTCATTGAGTGTGACTCCCTCACCCACAAGTTTCCAGAAAGGTTCTGGAATGAAAGCCATCACTTGTTTGTATCTCTCCACAACAAATCCCAGAGTCGGAAATTGACAACTTCCGTAGCTAATCAACTGTTCAGCCAAAACGGTGGGGAAAACCTTCTGCAATCTCAATGTCTGAAACCTGGTGAATGCAGCTCCTGCAAAAAATCAATACTCATTGTCTGTCTGTGCAATGCACAAGTTCGGCATACGAGTAGCGCCTCAACGAACGAAACTCCGATCAGGCTGACCAATTCTGAGATCTAGTTCTTGTCGGACATCGACCGCGTCACTCGTATTCTTCGCCGGCTGCTGCAGATTCGCGCAGGCCCTTCTGACTGCGCTACAAGTGCAAAGAAAACTTGTTCAAGCCTGCTCTGTCACAAGTGCGAGAACAGGCAGTCAAACAACATTCGATCATTTCCTGCAAACTGAACTGTCGGCCTTTGGAAAGAAAGAGCGAGAACTCACGCCGATGTGATCTCCGAAAATCGGGCTCTGTACACAAAAATGTTTGGCTTCACTGCAATGAACAACGGACACACAAAATCACGACAATCACAATCAACAACATTCACAAACGAGTCCCGTTGTCAGGAAATACCAATTCAAACCTGCTCTGCAGGTGTTGATGATCTCATATCCAATGTTTTCTCCTTCTCTGTCGCAATCTGTCCAAATTATAAGAGACTGGCAGTTTTTCACCTCCCGCTCAAGCGTTCTCTGAAAGAAATCAAAACTGAGATACACAAATGATCCACAGATGAAGCATTCTTCCATTCTGCCGTTGAACGATTCCAGCCTGGCACCAGGTTGGGATTTCAACTGTGACCATCATTTGTGGATAACTGACACTGCTGAGCCGTACATCTGAAGTGGCACAACTGAAGTGATGCAACAAATTCCAAACTTTCTAAGGCAAACATGAGAAAACCAACCTTGATGTCCACGAAATTTTCCGGACACCTTTTCCTGACTGGTGCATCAAAGAGACTGACAGGATTGCAGCCTTGCCTGCGAAAAGAAATCATTTTCTTCCCGATATTCAAACAACATATCGAAACAAAAACTACAAATCTTTCCAACAGCACCGAATCAAACTCCAACCAGTTTTTGTATTGGCCGAAAAACTCGTAGTTCAGCAGATGCCCAGACACTGAAGTCATCACCATGGTGGCGTTGTTGCTGTTCAGGATGTTGAATTCATACTCGTAAATTTTGTTGAATTTGGAGAATCCTTCCCTCTGCAAGGACGAGACGTAATCGTACACTCGTATTGTCGCAGAGCGGCAACCGAAATTGGTTGCCGCGACGTTCGAGAACCACCCCTCACCCCGACTAACCTGAAAGCACAACCAGACAGAATACCGGACAAGACCAGTTCAGAATGGAAGACAGACGCATCGGAGTTTCCAATTGGTCAAGCTACTGTGTACTTGCCCTGTGTGCTCTACACCAAAGTGACACGCCAGTGCGACAGGTGAATCTGCACGCCGTCAACAGGGATGTTTCTGTTCTTTGAGTGTGTGCGTGTGTGTGTATGTGGGGGGGCGGTCGGAAGATCGTGGCACTGACAGACTCTTGCCCACTCGCAGACAACGCAGCTAGCTTGCGCAATTTTTGTGTTGCGAAGAAAGAATTCCCTCATCTGTGTTCATCGCAGAACATGCGCAGTGCCACCATCGTTGGATTGAGATCGACATCCTCGTAGATCTTGATGTAGTCCACTGTAATTCGGGATGTGCTGAAGTGCTCGAAACTTCGAGGGGCAGCTTCACTTTTTGCTGCGAGATTTGAAGCGGCTGAGAGAGCCTATTTGTGATCTTGCCGAATGAAAGTTATGAAACTTACCCTTCTGTATCTCCCTCCCGACATGATATCAGCCAGCGATTTTGCTGCATCGTTTTTCTCGGCGACATTCAAAATTCGCACCATAGCTTCTGTGCCACAAGATTCACTGACAATGTTTCTCGAAAGAAAACACTTGTACAACGTAGATCTAGTCGCGGAGTACAGCAAGCGAATCGGCGAATAATGCAGCATTTGTGAAGAAATTACTTTCCTTTCACGTCAACTGACCCGCCATTTCCATGGAACGGACCGATTTCCGAGACAGACCTCCTCGAAATCAGCCGTCACCGGTTACAATTTAGATCTACAAGAACTTAACGTTCGGTCTCAAGCTTTGATAAATCCCCAGTTAGTCAAGAACTGTTTCACTTCCAAATATTTTGAATGGAAATGTGAACACGTCTTTGTTGTTTCTTGTCTCAAGTGTGAAAATTGTTAATCTTGTAGCATCAGCAGCAACAGCTCCATAACTGTTGGCGTTCTGTCAGTCTTCAGATTTTACGACAACTGTGCGGTGACGAACATGATCGGTGCCAAAGTGGGCATTTTGAGATGCAAATCTCAAGTTTGCTTCACTTGCATGAGGTAATGTGGACATTTTTCGGACACTTGTGTAATGTATTTGCTTGTCCCAGAGTTGTTGTGCAACAGAAAACAAAAGGTTTCACACAACCAACAAGGTCAAGCTTGTGTTCAATTATCGCACACAGTGCATGAGAAACTCGCTGGATGCTGGGTGCCATTTTTTGGAAACTGAGAATAATATTGCTGGGAAATTGGGTACCACCAATTGACGGCACACATCAGCAACAAATTCCAGTGCGACGCGTCCTCCAGACAGGTCTGGTGACTGACGCCTTGCCAGTACCCAAGCGACATTGCTCAATTGAGTTCAAATAAATCACTTGGTCTGTTTCATATTGTGTCTGGAGTCTCCATACAGGCGTGGCCCCGTGGATGAACAATCGTGCCATGATCGGAACCTCTTTCCCCGAAGACTAAGGCGCTGCTGTGGGCCGCACAAGTCTGGCACACCAATCCCGTTGTGTTTCTCTTCCAGCCTCAACATATTTGACGGAACCGTTAGTCGTGGTTTCCTGGTACATTTTGCGGCCATCAGATCCCGTCTCTTACGTCCTGAAAGCAATTGTGCTGGTTGGGAAAACTTGTATCATGAGTTCTGCCTTTCTGTACGACCTTTGAGCAATCTCATTTTGCTCTACATTTCAGAAGTGCAATAGACGTGCACAGTGTGCATGGCGTTTCGAGGCAAGTGGCTGGCACCAGGTTCTTCAGTCAGAAGAAAGGCGACATCCCGGATATGACTGAAGAATTCAACCCTGACAAACCTTACAAGTACAGCACAAGTGGTGCACGAACCTACAGGTCCATCGATAATTTTGCACCAATACCTTTGTATGAAGCTCCAGCCTACCAGAATGGAATTGTTGTAACCAGTCTCATGATTTTCGTGGCATATTTTGCCTTCCTGAGAGAAGAGAACGACATCGATGAGCGCTTGACGACGAGGAACTCCCACGTGGATGAAGTTTTGAAGAAAACTCCCATCATTCAAGAGCATCTGAGACTGAAAACACTGGAAGAAGGGAAAAAACACGAAGAATTAATAAAGCGACTCAAAAGTGAAACTTTGAAGTGAGCAAAGCTGGAAGTTACGTTCGTCCGTGTTGAGGTGTGTGGAGGGTGGGGGGGGGGGGGATGATTCGTCACGTCTTGCAGTTCCGAAACTGAGGCCAGCTTGTCGTTCGATGTCAGCTGCTGACGCGAATCCACATACATTTTGCCAACTGTTATGCATCTGGGAAAGACTTCCGGTTCATTAGGTTTGGTGTGGAAGTGTGAACAGGACCAGCGGTCGCTTTTCTTTGCTTTTGTTGTTATCTTTCCTTTGTATTTTTAAACCCCGCGGTTGATCGGCGTTACCGCGGGCTTTGTGCAGAGAATACTGGTCCATCTGTGCACCAGATGATGGATTCGAGGGGATGGGGCACCCTTCATTGGAAGAAAATCATCAATCAATGCAGAGTTGGAAATTTAATTCATTGCCCCCCCCCCTCCAAATCCGCACGAACCACCATTGCTGGCCAGCAGGGCCAATAATGCCCGTTTGTACCAAACGTCAAAAGCAAGCACATCGTACGAGGACTGCACGTTGGGAAATGCAGTCGCCATTTTGTTCGAATGTGAAATCACCGCGACGTCAACGTACGTTTTATTTTTTCGGTACTTGTATTGCCAGAACGACTGTTTTGCAATGCGGTGAAAATCTATTCGCGTACGCAGTCAACACTGAACAAGCAACGGTTTCTAGTCTAACCGTTTATTGTGTACGACAGAAGATAAAATGTCTACAAAATAAAAACACTGCACGGGATGGAATTTTACCGTTTTGAATAAATAAGAGCAAGTCAGATTCCACTACGAGTCGATTCAAAATAAGTTTTCTTTTTTCCTGTACAAACAGAAGGTGTCGATATTTTCAACTGAACGTGACCTCCAGATCGGCATTCGTGTTTGTGCGAGTTGTCCCAAATGTGTATCGAGAAAGACCGGATGTGGGTTCCCCAAGAAACGCGCATGTTTAGAGCATCAGACAGGGTTGTCACTAACCGCACACGGTACATAAAGTGGAGCGCCTTTACGCGCAAACGAGATTTCTTCAGAAACAAACTTTCAATTGACGAACACATACAAATGGAACAAAATCTCTTGAATTCTTCAGAGCAAATTGATCGTCCAAGGAGACTTTTTGGTCACTGGTCACTAAGTACGACGAAAAGTTTGCGCTAAATACACAATACGAAATAATCCACATAAAAATCAAACGACGTCGTTTGCACACCTACGCCATATTCACAACTGTGTGTAAATATTTAAATATAAAATCCTTCTTCCTGAATGTGATGTAGACTGTTGGTTCTACATGCTGCACTGTTGTAACCTTTCATACACGATGGGAATTTTGTTCTACTTTACCCGAGGACGATAACAGCGGAAACGTACCGTGACTCGCTCGTTTCCACCAAACGAGTACAATGCCGAGTGTGTCATTTCTGAGGGAGGCTCCGAAAGGAACAGTTCCACTTGCGATTTTTGAACATTTTCCGACATGGGCTCCTGAATGTATCGAAGTGTTCGTCTGTTGTACATGCAACGGTCAACCAAACAATACCCAAAATCACACACTATGCACGCTCTCCGCGGATTCTTCTGGCCAGCTGGATGTCTTTCGGCATAATTGTCACGCGCTTGGCGTGAATCGCGCAGAGGTTGGTATCCTCGAAGAGACCGACGAGGTATGCTTCGCTGGCCTCCTGCAAAACACAAAGAACACGAGTCAAGAAGCGTCACCAAAAACAATGTTCACTTCGCATGTGTACGACCATGTTTCGTCTTTTCCGTCCCGTTCAGCGAATTGGGTGTCCACAAGAAAGTGACCCTCACCGAATTATCCGACTACTTTGTCTGCCGAATATAAAGCGTAAACAATTCCTGAACTTGACCGAAAGAGATTTGCACCCTCAACACAATGGCTGCGGAAGTGGAATAAGTCAGACACGACAGTTTAGGTCTTCGTGATCTTCGGCCCATATTCCACATCATTCCGTAGTCAATGCGTAAGTCGCAATAACAATCCATTGTCGTTTGTTATCTTCCGCACGGGACCAACATTCACACCGTGCCTGGGTGTATGTAGCCCATACCAATGGCGCGACTCCATACCGGCACCATTTGCACTTGTTCGGCACTTTATTCCTTTCCACTGTATTCCTGGCTTTTTGATGGCACCTCAACCCACCTGAAGAGCTCCGATGGCTGCGCTCTGGAAGCGGAGATCTGTCTTGAAGTCCTGCGCGATTTCGCGCACCAGGCGCTGGAATGGCAGCTTTCGGATGAGCAATTCGGTGGATTTCTGGTAGCGCCTAATTTCTCGGAGGGCCACGGTTCCCGGGCGGTACCTATGCGGCTTTTTGACGCCACCGGTCGAGGGGGCGCTCTTGCGAGCCGCCTTGGTCGCCAGCTGCTTGCGAGGAGCTTTTCCACCAGTCGACTTACGCGCTGTCTGCTTTGTACGAGCCATTTTCAATCTGAAAAGCGAAATGAGCCCAGGTTATATTTCTTAGTCACTCGTGTTTGCGTTGCGCAATGTGAATCCGCTCGTCGACCATTCATTGCCCTGAAGAATTATTGAGTGCAAATTTCCCAAACGCAAACAAGTCGCAAGTGCGACAGATTGGTTGCCACAATGCACTCTGCAGTCTTTCGCACTCGTACTCGTGGTGCGGGGGGGGGGGGGCGGGGGACCTGTTCCAGATTCTGACCCACCCGCACAATCCGACAAATTTTCGAAAATATTTGGGCGCTTAAATTTTGCGTGGACAATGATTGAGCCCGTTTTGAAACTTTTGTGTCAAAACTTGCACAATCTGTGTCGCCCGTTGTGAATTGCACAACCTGAAAACCACGGACAAGTGGAGACTTGCAGCTGCTTTCACAGCATAAATTAAAATTGGTTTTCTTATTCGGCCCTTGTTGGCGCCGTAAAGTTCCTGCTGACATGAATACCAAGAAATCTGGCAAACAGAGAGCCCACCAACTTGATGCTTCAACCATGATTATGCAAAGAAAATGATCATAATTGTGGTTATATGTTGTTATCAGCAAATTTGGGCCAAGATGGCGACCAACAACAAAGCGGAAATGGCGGCATAAAACATCCACCTTTTCCTGGACATTTACTGTGAAAGTTCACCAATTCTTCTTCCCTTGAGTCACTCTTTTTGTCCCCCTGGTATTTAACTCACATTATAACCACAAATAAATCCAACGAATGTGCATGTTCTGCCGAAAAGGGAAGAAAACTCACCTTCGTCTTGTCGAACAACTACAATTTTGCGAATAGACCACGGATGAGGCGCGACGCTGGTTGAACGAAGTTGAAGCCGCCGCAACTGAGAGTCGAATGAACCGGACAAGTCGATCTGCGGAGCTTCACCCGGAATGCAACGCGCCGCTCCACTTCTCTTCAACGCTATTGGTCCAATAAGAGTTGTTTCTGATTCGTCCAAACTCAGCCAATCACGCGCTTCAAAAACAGGGCTGGTAGTCAGAGCACAAACGACTTGAATGAAGTGGCACATCCTGCACAAAGTTGTAAATTGAAGAGGAGAGTTGTAAGTGGAAGCAGGTACGAACAAACCAGTCCGTGTTCTCTTTTTGAGAGCCCCTGCTCCAAATACTAAACGGGCAAAACTTCAAGGGTCCAGAGAGTTTGTTTCGTGAAAAATAGCTGCATGGAGCTCGCGGTGATTTGAGGAAATTCTTATTTCGGTTCCTTTGATTTCAGTTGCTCTGATTTCAGTTGCTCTGATTTCAGTTGCATTTTTAGCAAAATTCTTGCCATATTACTCAATATCCACAATTTGGGAACTTAATTAGCAGGTATCCAAATGGAATGAAATTGATAAAATATAAATTTTTTAACAGTGTTTCATATCAATATCCAAATGAACCAAATGGATTGCCCAATATCCATTTTTAAATTTCTGTCAAAAATAACTTTTCCACCCCACCCTTGACCCCACTTGAAAGGTATTTAAAATTTTTCAAATATCAAAAATCAAATACTACCTCTCAAACCCCTATACAATATATTTTTCATCATTATATTTGTTTTACTAAGCATTTGTACTTTCTGAGATACAGACCCACTTCTGTATTCATACCCCATATTTTTCATACTTTCACATTTGAACTTTCTGACCCAACAAACTCAAAAATTCAAACTTCCCAAATGATATTATCCCCAACCTAAATTGAACCAAAAGAATCCAAAAGAGCCAAAATGGATCCTCATCTTGACTATGAAACAGGTGTACACATACTTTTGGTAAATGCTGCCCATAGGTGGTTTGATTTCAGTTGCTACCATTTCGGTCGCTTGTTCAAAAGCGCCCTTCAATGGTGCAACCTCCTCAAATCACCTCAAAATATTTCAGTTCTTGGTTTCACTTCTTTGATTTCATGTGTGCCTGCAGTTCTGTTCAGGTTGGTTTGTGACCCGTCCCTCCACGGTTTGGGTCCCCCCGACCTCCCCACCAACCTCAAATAACTTTACTCTTGCCATAGACAATGAATTACCACAGGGGGGGGGGAACCTCACTCAAAATTTCAGTCTGACTTGGTCCCACCCCACTCAAAATGCCAATTTTTGCCTGACCAGAATGTGTTCAAGCATTTCCGGGTGGGTCCCACCTCACCAAGAAAAATCCGTTTCAACGTTTGCTTGGCCATATTATTCCTGTACCTTTCCTCTTGGGAGGAGTTTGAGGGTGGGGGAACAGGTTCTCATCTCACTCAAAATTTCAGAGTTGGTTCCACCTCAATACCTCAATCAAAATTGTCTCTTGTGCTATGTTCCACAAGGGCAAAGCACCCAGCAGTGGTGCGCTTTCAGTAAGGTCGGCCAGGTGCCTCACACATCCACCCCCCCCCTCCTGTGCCCAAACCCCTAATGGGTGACCGAATCCCAGTTTGGTCAACGCTGGTCAACAACAGAAAACATCAGGCCCTATGCAGAAGTTGATGAAAAAACAGGATGAACATGGTGCGCATACACATCTGCGGGTTAGCGGTCGAAGAAGTTGCAAGACCAAGCAGCAAGACTCAGCTCTGCAACGTCTTGTTCGGCTCTTTTCTATTGGAGGGGGGCGGGTGCTGAAGGACAGACCAGTTTCCTGCCCAACGATCCGTACGTTTCCCGTTCACAAAAGATGGACAAGCAGTTCGTGTTTTGAATTCGAATATTTTTTTGTTATTATTTTCCCATTTTTAGTTCGTAGAACTAGATGTATTACAAATCTCTACGTAAGTCTTCAACAAATCTAAAAACACAAACAACTGTAACAAAAGATAGCTCTTGTCGGACACCGATTCGAAGTGCGTTTCTTTGGAAACAAGAGTCAATATGTTCCACCATGAAACCACAAACTGAAGAAAGAGCGCGCACTGGTATGTCACTGAATGAAAGGAAAAGATCTGACGTTGCAACTGCCTGTGCATCGCGCAAAACTGGCCAAACACAATGAACCTTCTCGCTGTAAACTGCATTTCTCTCGATATACAGCATTTACAAAGACAAATCACGTCACCGTGACCAGTCGCGTGAAAAATGAAACAAAACGCCAACTTTCAGTCGATACACGTTGTCTGCACAAGAACGCTGTGTAGTTTCAGTTTCAGTTTCTCAAGTCGATCAAGTCCCCACAAAGGTAGAATACAAGATATGTTGGTTTTATCATTCAAATAGTGTACAACAGCGCTCGTTTTGCTCACTTCGGGCTTGAATGCCAAGGAATGGACGCTAAAAATCGCAAAGACCATTCTTGTGAAGCCATACACAGATTTAAAAATCACAGCGTAAGAATCCTTGCACCCATCCACAAGTGTTTCATCCCCTGAGTTCTATAATCTACACTGCTTCTTATCAGTTTTCAACTCTCGGTGATCAATCTTTTCATGCTGCGTGAACATTTCGACGAGTTTTGACAGAAACTTAGGCCAACGAGAACTTCACGGGCAACAAAAAAATGTGACAACAGCAAACAAGTTCGCTTGCCGGTATGTCGAACAGAACGCGCGACCAACAATCGGCGCAACACAACCGACAAAACTGAGTTCCGAAACGCAAAAAGGCGCAATCAAATCTGGTTTTTGATGTACAATTTGTTGAACTGTAAAGAATCAAAACAGCACTTTCGTAACAAGAAGCTGCAGCTAGAAAGCCCGCGGTTCCACCACGCCAACTTGGCCGACAGGAAGCCGCAGTTTTTACTGCAGTGACTCGCATTGTTTGTGCATGGGTAACTTACCAAGGGGGGGAGGCAAACTTCCTTGCCTGGAAAAACAGCATCAAATTCTGAGCAAACAATGGTTGGGTGACTTATCCCCACGTGAACGGAACAGGCCCAAACTATTCCGCCAGTGCCAGTGCAAGAAATTCCTTTTGTCGGAAACTTCGTACAAGGAGGGTGTCGAAAATACGACTCAACGGGAAAGCAACTGGGCACACAGTAAAGTGGAAAACTGATTCCTAGAGAACATCAAAACAAATGCCAACTACAAACCCAATTGTTGACTGCTGAGCACACAAAGAACTGTCGGGGGGGGGGGGTCTGGAAGCTAAAGCTCCGTCCTTGGAGCTCCAAAACTGAACAAGGAACAGTGCAGAGCGGTGCGGGATGCTTGCTTTTTCTTTCTTTCCCCAAGGCTATCGGTTTTTGAGAGGGAACCATTGAGGATTTGCTTTTGACTCTAAGTCACTAAAATCTTCAGCTGCAGAGAGAGAGAGGAAAAGGGTACGCTCAACGTCCAACCAAACCCAGAGAGGTTTGCGGTTCTCTTTGCTTCGCACTGCAAAAATTCTTTGTTTGTGAGGAGTGGCTGTGTGACAAGCAGCTGTATTCTCTTTCCAGTCTTGTGGCAAATGGGGGAGAACTGGATTAAATTCGGCTAATTTCACACCGCGGTCATAAACGACAAAGTCATCAACCAGCAAAAATGCTTGACTGGTCAAGACGTTTCTGGAGCAGTAGACATGTGAATACAGTTGTACGTTCACGAAAACAAAAACAAACTAGATGTTGCGCGCAACCACATATTGGCCGATGAAGCGTTCCAAGGGCAAGAATGAGTGTTCCAAGGGCATACAGTGTTCCAAGGGCACATATAGTTGCAAGAAATGCAGCCACAGCCCTTCAAAGTGGC
>JAAUXT010001413.1_pt1 | contig 15992 bp, 12 predicted proteins | sample 7278171 | NCBI WGS metagenome assembly JAAUXT01 (sample SAMN14350112, study PRJNA611818) | marine sediment metagenome | isolation source: surface marine sediment (1.8m) | place: French Polynesia: Moorea | collected 2018-08 | reverse complement strand
TACCCAAATTTCACCATGTCGGCCATATTGGTTTTTTGCCCGTAAAAATACGTAAAAGCAAAAATTTGTTCTTTTGACACTTTGTGCATCAACTACAGCCCAAAAGTGAATGAAAAACCAAACATGACCAAAATTGAACAAATGGAACACTTTCAAACTCGCATTCACAGATTTAGCCTCTTGATGCCTATAGGTGATTCTCACCACCATACATTATACATAATGTATGCTACAAGGTTCAAATCACCTAAAAACCCCCAAAATTTAAAGATTGCTTGGTGTCGAGAATCCTTCTGATTTTTGGTTGACGAAAAGGCTCCCCAAGTCTGCATGAGTGGGCTTTTGTTTCCCGGAGTTCATGAACAAGTGCAGAGCATAAATCGTGCGTCAAAATGTATTGTGCAGGGCCAAGGTCGAACACAAATTGGTTTCAGACAAACAAACTCATCCTGCCTTTCTGACAAATTCAAGCAGATAGAGATGTGCAACTTTCGTGGTTTTTTTTTTTTTTTAATGTCTCATGTTCAATCATACAACTCTTTGCTCAACTAAGGTCTCCGAGGTGGCTGCCCTTTTTGTGAGCCCTTTTTGTGCTTGCGACGTTCTTCATGTTTGGGTGCTGAATGCAAGGACATGGTCCTCAAGCTGTACGGGAAACACAAGTTGCTGGTGTGAAATGACACAACGAGAGAGTTGCGATCAGAGTCTGATTGAGCAGGTGCCATTATGTCAGAACGTGGCCACACACAGCGGGTTTCGTGACAAGCAGAGTACCGGCGGCATCTCGTGAACCAGCAAAATCCTCAAAATGTGTGATTCCGTTTTGCTTAGAACGTTGCTGCATCTACGCTCGAATATATCTCTGGCGAAAAATGGGCTTATCGGAACAATGGCAACTGAATTGAAACGCCACAGCCAGCCCCCTGCAGCTTGCTTGTTTAGAACTGCAGCAAAGTCTGTTTAACTTATGCTGGAGTCTACCAAGTAAAATATTTTGAAATGTTTTGTCCAAGTGAGTATTCTTTTACACGCAGGTTACTTCCGTACCACCCTGGCGCACCACTTGAAGCTCAATTGTGCGTTTATCGCTTGCAAGCTTTCTCAGCAGTTATAGAGTGTGTTGGGAATTTCGAGGGAGGTCTGGCTATAATATGTCTTTGTTTAATATTCCCTTGGGAGATTATAAAAGCAATTGTCCTGTTGTTGTCTGCACGACAATTGCTCCCAAGTAGGTGATTCCAAAACAGTCGCGGGATTCCCAGCAACAAGAATCCAGATCGAAGTGAAGATTGTTGTCCTGAAAACAACAGAAAACGGATGTCCCTGAAACACATTGGCACCTGCGGCGACTGTTGTATCATTTCTTCCGTCTGCTTGTGTGAAATGAAAGGTGCCACAAAGAGTGGTGGCAGTGGGTGCCTGGGAGAATAGGGCTGTTTGAGGTGCCAGTACAGAGAAACTTGGAGGTATCAGTTTTGGGAATCACAAAGTGGGTGCCAGAGTGTAGGTGCTCTGAGGGAATACCAGGAGGGTTTCTTTTCGTGAGGAAGGGGGAGAGTCTGACCGAACTTGACGACAGTGCCCATGGACGAGACGTGTGGCGAGTGAGACAGAAAACAGGAAAGTCAGCAAAGCAGGCGGAACAGCACATTCTGCTGCCTGCCAGTTGAAAGTTTCTCTTTTCTGCCAACTGAAAAACAAAGGAAAACGGTTCCAAGCACCACCAGAGCAGGTGAACTCACTGGCTTGGAGAAAGTTGTGCTCTGTGTGCTTCCTTGTGGTTGGGAAACAACTGCGAGAACAGGCCATCATTGCTTCCCAATCACTGGTTTCGTTTGTGCCTGACTGCTTTGGCAAAGGGTGCGATCGTTTTTGGTGCCCAACGCACTCCGTACACTCGGGCATTTCCGTGCATGGGTGTGCCCTTCGCACCCAATTTCCCCAGAGCTCGACTTCGCTTTTCAGTTTTTCTTCAATCGTTTTTGACGGTGAGGCTCGATCGGGACTGACTGCCACCACGACAGCGAACATCGCGATCAGAACGATTTGCGAGGTTTTTTGCCGAATCTGACACTCCAGATGCTGCAGGTCGTTTCTTCTGGGAACATGATGCCAGCCAATGGAAACAAGTTTGTTTTTCTTTGCCAAAGATGCCCGAGTGTTTGTTCTCGGAGAGTAAAAAGGTTTCCTGAAAGTTGTAGCGAGCAGAGAACATGTATCATGCAACCCACGTTTCCCAGAAATGTTTGAATTTTTCTCACTTTTGTGCTTGTTTGAAGTGTGTGGCATGAGCAATGTTCTTTTTTTGTTGGCGGATATTCCCAATTTCCCAGTTCTTTCCAACCTCGGTTGTGATGCGCCATTTGCCCGCCAGGGGTCTTCATCACCACATTGAGCACAAGTCCTTCATGGTCAATGGAAGAGCCCTGGGTGCGTTTTCGCTTCAACGTCTCTTGGTTCTGGACACCGTGTCCACTTGCACATTTTTGTGCGTGTGCCTTGCGTGGATGACAACTCGGTCTGCAATTCGTTTTGACACACGGTTTTGCAAGCAGGAGTGCAAGACATTTAAGTTTTTCCACCAGTGACAAAAATGACCGGGATGAACCAAGACAGGGTTACCACACTGTACAAAAATGGTTCCTGTGAAATCACACAACGACTTTTCGAGACTTTTGGTCGAGAAGAGGGTTGTGTGATTTCACAGGAACCCTTTCTGTTTGGGCGAGAGCCCATTCTTATGCGAGGGCACGTTTATGCAGAGTAAACCGCAGAGTTGTACATAGAAAGCTTGTTCTTTTCACCCTCATCCCAGATAAGAACCTGACGTTTGTCCGGAAGAACTATTTGGGTTTTGGATATCAATTTGACCTTGGAAAGTGTGTTTCCTCGAGGAAAGACCGATCCGCTGTCATCGAGTCAGATCATAACGCTCCTCCTGCGTGCAGCACCTTCTCGACAGGTGAAGAAGTGAACGAGATGCAGTGGTGTGTTCACAATCAGTGGTTTTGCCTTCCCTGTTCACACTTGGCCATATCTGCAGTGGTTCTGTGGCTCTGGTTTTGGACAAACATTTTATTTGTGTACGAGTGACAGGTTTCCTGAAAATGTTTTGAGTTGCTTTTGTGGATATTGACCAGCTGTTTGAACCTTTTCGGTTCTTGTTCAAGGAAGACACGAGTCTATTTCCACATTCTTTAGGAAAAGGATCGTGCTGCCAAGTTATGAGAAACACCCAAATCCAAAACTGCACAAAAACGAGCACGGAAAGTTCGTACTACGCACGGAGCAAATTTGGTTCAAGAACAGACGACGCTCCAGACAAATGAGACAGCCAAGATCCTGCAGAAGATAATGAATCTTGGAGGCACCAAATTGTCCAGACCCTCCTTCCGTATTTACGACGGCTGCCTGATTTGGTTCTGCTTTGTGATGTAAAGTTGATGTGAAGCGCAGAATTGTGAAACAGGTTTTGATCTGCTCGTATTTGTTTTCAGAAGAGCGTTCTCAAAATGGGATCATACTTGTACAAAATCAAAGGCAGGTTGGTCAAGCAAACTTTTCAGAGTTTGTGATCCTAATCTGGCTTGGTATCACTTTTGAAATGTGTGATCAGACGAACGTTTCTTTTTCCGCTTTAAAATGGTTTCATTGCTGGTTGTTTTGAATCTCACTGGCAGTACGAACACAATTTATGGCAATCAAACAGTCAGAAAACACAGTTGGTCGGTTTTACAGGCAGTCAGGATGCAGGTGATGTTATTCGAGCAAAATGAACATTGCACTCACTTCTTGCTCGACCTTGTCTGAAACTGGAATTATGGAAAGAAGGTTGACGAAACTCATTGGGTGTTTTACCCTTTTCATGTTTTCCCCAAAACAGCTGGGAATTCATCCTTGACAAGTGTTTTCACACACACACACACACGCACACACACAGATACACACACACACACACACAAGTAAAAAACATTTACATACACACTGCCAAAGCTGGGGTGCTCACAGAGATGCCTCAAACCACCCCAGAAGGTTCTGTTTTTCCCAGATGATCACATGGACATACACAATCATTTGTTTACATGAGAAAGAACAAAATGCAAGGTGACCATCCAACTTTGGCAGCCATTTTGGACCACTTGGGCATCTTCCACAGGACTTGCCTCAAGGGAAAAGGGAAACACAGGTTGGCTACATGTGCATGTGTTCTGGCTTTGATTTGTGGTGGCTGGCAGGAGCATGCAGAGTGAAGCTGTGTGTTGGCCACACCAGAAAGATGTCAGAAAATGGTCAGAACTGAGAAATCACATTGATTCATCCCCTGAATATTAAACCTTGCTGGTGAGGAGATTTGCCCTACTTGGGCTGAATATGTGTGAAGAGGCAATTTTTTTAGCCCAGTTAAAGCTGGGCCAGCAATAACCAAAGAAATTCACCACTTGCATTCATTGAGCTTTCAGGCAGACAGACAGACAGACAGACAGACAGACAGACAGACAGACAGACAGACAGACAGACAGACAGACAGACAGACAGACAGACAGACAGACAGAGGTGTAGTTGCTTATTCCTTGTTCTGACTTTGGCCGTTGCAGAAAACTGCTCAAAAAGCCTGACAAACTGAGCCGCACTTTGTGTCTTCAACCCAAAGCACAAAACATGTGAGCGCCGGCAATAGAAATAACTTCAATTGTGAATGCTAGACCGAAAATGATGGCTGGTAAAGTATTCCTCTCCGATTCAGGGCTCAGAATATTTTTTCACACATTGCAGAAACATGTCAAACATGTTGCAGAAATTCACTGATGTTTCCCAACGCTGCCAGTTGGAAGTGAATGAATTTCCTGTTTGGGTCTATATTTCACCTGCCCAGATGGCATATCAAGAGGTTACAGAGGGGTGACATTTGTTTTGCTTGGCGGGGTTGTAGTTTGCAGTTTTTTGACGCCAGACTATTTGGATGACTGGTGGAGCTGCCTGTTGCCTTTTGCAGCTGTTTTATCTCAACAGTCGTTTGACTCAGACAAGGATACCAGGCTACCAGAATTTTTGCAAACTTTATTTTCCTTTGTCTTGTCACTGTTCTGATCCAAAGAAACAATAAAGTCCAACCTTATCCTTCGAAACAATGAAGTTCGGAAAGGACACAAATGCTGCGGAAAATCGTCGTTTTGACCTCGCACAACGTGAAAGGGTCGACGCACGCTCGTAGCACTGATTCCTGAAAATCACTGTTTGATCCCTATCTTTAATTGTCCGAGTTTTACCTACGGTAGGTATCCCAGGTAAAAACACCCAACCCACTGTGGTTTCTTTGAGGGAGAATACGAGAAAAATGGAAACAATATTGAGTCTTATTGCTCGATGCTTGTGGAGAGCAGCAACTCCGTGGTTGAGTCGCTGAGAAAGTTTCTCCTGCAGCCTGTCACACACAAATCAAAGGGAACTCTGAGTGACAGCTTTAATGTACCGGGACCCATTAGAAATGAAGCTTGATGCTAAAGAGACAAACACGGGTCATAATGACATCAATCACGGGCTGACAAGCTGCACGCGTTTGATCCACCCGAGTCAACTTCAAGCGCTGTGCGCAGTGTGCGCCCGCTGCGAGCGTCTCCGATGCGACGGCAAGCAGCAGGGTTGAGAATCACTGAAAACCTTGGTTTCAGATTGTTTTTTGTCAAAGTGACTTTCTTCGTGTCTCGTTTGTTCTCACAGGTCCACACCTTTCAATTCGACGTCAGCTTCTTGCACAAAGTTTTGTGGTTTCGTGCCACACTCCTGCCTGAAAACCTGTCAGTCAGGTGGAGTTGTTTCTGAAGAAAACTTTCGCATTAAGGAGTATTTAGCCTTTCAGCAGAAATGTATTGTCCTTTTCCCGCTCTGTCTTTGAGTCTGAGTACGAGTACGAGCTGATTCACATTTGTGCCTGGATAACCACGTTGTCGCGAACAACTAAGGTCGGTTTCTGCAAAAATTCCTTTCATTCAGACTTGTCTCCACAAGAACCGTCGCAGCGTGCCCAGCGAAAATCTACTCACGCAAAGAATCCCCTGGGAGCTAAAAGTTCTCACTGTTTGTGTTCTTTTGCGCAAACATAGCGTGCCCAGAAAGCTTAACAAATCGTTCTCATGTAAATAGATAGATTCATTCACAGTATCCCAGTTGTGCTGCACGTTATGTGGACAGTTATTTGTTATGATATTTGAGGTTGAAAGGTCAGACACAGATAGCTGTTAATGCCTGCACGGTTGTACCGACAAGACAGCTTGGTCATCTGTTGGACAGTCTGTTTGCTCCTCCTCGGCACCAAGAGAAAATTAATGCAGTGACGCCTCAGGTGGTGTTCAATGTAAAAACAATTTATTTCCGACCTGTGCACATGTGAACTTAATCGAATGAGACAGTAAACGTGCATTCTGTATGTACATCAATCAAACTCATCGAAGTCTGCACAATATGACTCGTAACGTTGAGGGAAAGGCAAGGGACGTCTGTTATGTATGTACAAACACGAAATCTGTCATTTGAACGGACAACATCAACACAATGTCCTCGCTGAACATCTTTATCGCTTACAGACACCCTCAATAAATATTCGAAATCAGCCAGGAAGAAAAATATCTCAATATTTTGCACATTCTCAGACAATAAGTCCGACTTCACGCACACACAGTCAGTGCATAAACCGCGCATAAGGTGCTCTCGATCACAACATCATTGGCTGAAGCTGGACAACATGAAGGAAGCAACCACAAAAAAGCACAAATTTCCTTTACCAGTCCTTCGGGAATGCAACGGTAACCCGTTGTTTCTTGAAATGAGCGATTGAGTTGTCGTTTTATGTCGCAGAGCACAAGTTATTTGGCAACGAAAACTTTCCACTGCTAAGTGGTTGAATGAGAGTAACTTGTCCATTGCATGGAGTCCTGGGGCGCATTGCTGTGTGACTGTTCGCCGTGCGTGTACATGTATTGAGAGGCTGTGGTGATGGTGGAAGAGGAGGAGGAGGGGGCGGCGGCGGGGGTCGCTCCACCGGGGCCTGCGCCCGGGTCGGCCTGGCGTCACCAGGCCCGGATCCCCTGGTGCGGCTGCACGTACCCCGCTGTCTGCTGCATCGGGGGCAGCGACGTCGGGTTCATGTTCATATTCATCGCCCCGTAGCTGGGCGCGGCTGGGTAGGCAGCGAACGGATTGACGTTGTAGGAAGCGGAGTAGGACGCGTTGTAGTCGCGGCCCATGCACGGCTTGCCGTCCCTGACCAGCACGGGCACCGCGACTCTCCGCGGCGGCTGCAGAGCAGTCAGCTCCAGGGTCTTGTCCTGACGCTGACGCTTCATCTTGTACCGTCGGTTCTGAAACCAAATCTTCACCTGCGTTGAGGTCAATTTCAACATGCTGGCCAATTGTTCCCTCTCTGGGGCTGACAGGTATCTCTGTTGCTTGAAGCGCCTTTCAAGTTCGTAGACTTGGGCTTGGGAAAAGAGGACCCTGGGTTTCCTTTTGGTACGTTGGCGCAGCAAGTGGCACTCGGTGTTGTCAGAGTCAGAGTTATCACGGTTGTGGCTGCTGCTGGAGGCACTGTTGCTTCCACTGCTGGACTTCACTGCGGACTGGGGCGTTGCTGAACTCGACTGAGTTTCCGATTTGATGCAAGATGAGCTGCCTGCAAGCACAAAAAGAAAACAGTTGCATAGTAGTGGATGAGCGCTCCTTTTCCAGCCTCCCACGGCTTTTCCTACTTCGCTGAAACCTTGTTCAGCAACGCTTTCATCTCTCTTTCATTTCACTGTCTGCTTGGAACAACAAAACTTTTCTGATGGTTTTGTTGCTTTTTTCACAAAATGAGTTCAGTTCATTGTTCGGAGATTCTTAGGGATTCTGTTGTCGGCTGCAAAGGAAACTTGCTTTCTTTCCAATCCAAAAGGCGGTCACACAACAGATAAATAGCTTCAGAGCGAGACTGTGCTGAAAGAGAATGTAGAGTATTTTATGTTTCTTTCTTTGCCTGATTCAGACTTGACCTCCGATTTGTTTGCTGATCAAGTTCCAGAACCACCACAAATAAAAGTTTGTGATCACTGGTTCTTGGGTGTTTTGCATCTGAGACTGTGCATTGAATTGCCTGCACCTCCAGCTCTCAAGAAGTATGCACAGTTTACCTCCACCTAGAAATGGACAGGTAAGGTTTCTCTGTGCACGTGCGTTCATTTATTGGCAGCGAGTTTTAAAGTATCTCGTACCAGCAGACTGCACTGCTGTGCCTGGCCCACCCAGGGGCAGTGCATCCCCACCAGGTGTTGATCATATCACAAAGGCTTTCCTTGTCAATCAGATTTTCCCGGCGATCTCGAGTGCTGTGCACCCTCTGTCAACCGCCGAATCATTCTGGGTGCAATTAGAAGCACGCTTAGCTTCAGAAACATATGTTGATAGATGTTTATCACGCATCGAAATAAATCTTTGACAAACTGGACGGGGCCACGTGCAAAACCCTCCTTTGATGAGATGCGAAATCAGCATTCAGGGCCAAGATTTACTGTCCCCAAAATGACTTTCACCTCAAAAAGCAACTGAGAACTGGTCGCTTTCTCGGATAAGACAGGGGAGCACAATCTTCGGGAAACTTTCTTCGGTGACCAAACGTTGCAAATGTTTTGTGAACAAAACCAGAAAACAAAGTAAATCTGGAACTGGCAACTGTGGCACACAATCAAGCTGCTTCCACTCCCACGAAAGTTGCTCAAACAAATTCCTCTCCAGCGTTCGCACAAGCTACCTGTGCTCGTGATAAATACCTTCAAGAGGAAAATCTGACTGATCCTCGTGGGCACTTGGGAAGGAGAAGTGGACAGATATTCCAACAAGTAGATTTGAGGGAGTTCAGTCTCCCCACAATGACTTCAAAGTGCAGTGACAAAACTGCCATGAAGACGGTACTAATTGAGCATAGATTTTTGTGGCTCTCAGCGCAATCGAGAAGCTTTGCTGCTTTCACAAACAAGGATTTCGACTTTGGGGAGTGCTGATTTTCTGTTTGACAATCCTCTCCATTCCATCTCAATCGACGGGCATTTAGGATAGTGATCTGAACGATATGAGAAATTAATTCAAGAGTTGTGTTCAGCATATTGTCTCTCGCGTGATCACTCTCCATTTAAAGCCATTAAGTCTTGTTTGCTCTGTTAAATCGAGTGAATAATTTCTTCCGACAAATTAACTCAAATTCACAGAGCCACTTTGGCTGTTGTTTGCCGACGCGGTGGTTCTAAACTCCGTAAGCTGTGCAGCAGCGTAAACAGATTACGTTCTTTGTCAATATTTTCATTGCATCAAAATGTCAAACAGGGACCACAAGCATACGGCAGTGATGTCAAAAATATGATAAAATGATAATCTGATAGCAGCTCTGCGTGATTGAAAGAGATAAATTTTCAGTGGAGTTTATCTTTGCTTCCATTCCTGAAGTTTTTTGACTCTGGGTTACTTTTCTTTCCATTTTCTGCATTTCTTCTGAGCTTGGGCAACTATGGGGCAGCAAGGCACTGCTCGTGAATTCAGAACTTGCCATTGTGTTTGCGTTCTTTTTACCTTTCCAGTATTTAGGGGTAATAATTTTTACAATTTCAAAGTGATTTTATTTCTCTGTGTTTACCACACAAAATTCGACTTTCAGGCAAGCCGTTTTCCGAGAGCAAAGGAACAGAAAATGTTCGCAGGTTGGTTGGTGACTGATAATTCTTTTTCTTTTTTTTTTTTTTTTTTTTTTTGCAAAACAGACATTGTTGGTTGCCCCATAAAACGGATATCACGCGCATTGGTCAGGCTTCCTGGTGTACAGCGTAATCAACCCCGGATCCTGTTCGAGGAATTACAATTGTGCTTTCTGACAAACCCAAGCTGCTTTGTGTTAGATGTATTGTCCTCCAAATTTCCAAGTACGTATTTTCAAACTCAAAATTGCTTCTCTTTTCTGCAGAACTAACGTTGAACAAAATACACTTGTTTCGACACCTGAAAGCGAGCGCAAATTCTTCCACCAGACATGAACAGCATAAACTGGCCACTGTTGTGTCCAATCGTTTTCGTGCCCCATCTTTTTTAGAACAGCTTGTTCGGAGCAAAATCTACGTGTTTGAATCTCTGTGCAAGAAACGTCAAGCAACAGGGCGCGTGGTTTCTTCATTGGGACGAATTCGATGACCTTCCGATGTTTCCGAATTTGGCAAGTTTGAAAAAAAAAAGCCGGGACCAAGTGCGGACCATCCCAGGACAAGGTTTTGAACTCACCCTTCTCTGCAACGTTGTCTCGCTTGTTGGAAGAAGCTGGGCAGAGGTTGTGCGAGGTGGAGGCAAGGCTGGAGATGGAGCTGGGCGGCGAGGTGACGGGTGGAGGCGGCGTGCCGTCCTGCAGCCCGAACTCCGAGCCGAGGCGTAGCGTCGCCTGCGTCAGGTCCGGGAGGCTCGAGTAGGACGGCGGCACCGGAGCGGCGGCCGGCGGCGGCGGCGGCGGGGGCACCGCGGCCAGGTGGTGCGAGTGGTGCGGGGCGAGCAGCGAGCCTCCGCCGCCGTACTCGCACGAGGAGGAGGTCGAGGGCGAGGAGATATCGAGCCCGCCGGAGAGCCCGCCGGAGAGCCCCGAGATGAGGCCGCTACCCCCGCCGAGGTCTCCAGGCGGGTGCGAGCCGTGGTGGAGGTGCGGGGCCGGGTGCCCCATCATGAGTCCAGACGGATCCATGTGGTGGTAACTGGCGGAGGACACAGCAGGGGGATACCCGCTCATGGCTGCGGCCGCCGCAGCTGCGTTCTGTGAGACAGAAGAACAAACGGAAACGAGTGAGTCAAGTGCGTACGGCGACGGCACAGTCCCCAGCGAGTGTTCTCCGGCCAGCGTTGCCTCCGCGGAGTTCAAATTGAGCAGATTCTTCACCGAAAACGGAGTTGCGAGGTTGGTACTATCTCCTAAAATGTTGATTTCCGAATCCATGAGCTTGATATGAGATCACAGTTCAAGACTCGTGTCCAATTGTTCCGTTGACGTCTGATCTGCACTTGTTGAATGAAATCACAAAAAGTTAAGTTTGTACCTCATCAAACCTGTTCACGAACATTGAAGAGACCAATCAGCCGCAATTCAGATGGTTCTTCCAATTGTCAGAATATCAGTGCACAACTTTTCACGAACAATTTCAGTTATGGCAATGTGAAGGGTGCGTCACTTCAGAGTGAAGCAGCTGCGTAGTGGTGCTGAAGTACGTCCTAATCCCGTAGGTGGATGAGCTGAAAGTGATTCCTAGTACATGTTGATGCTGGAGGTATTGGATTCAGATCTCAACTCGATTACTCTCAATGTCATGCACCATTGGGCGTATCTCTTTTTTCACGACTGCTTTGGCTGTGCCCAGCAGCTAGCCACTCCAGCGCGGCTGTTTATTGGCCAACAGAAGCTGTGGGAGCCAATGAGGATAGTACTCGAGCTCCAGAGCTGCACTTGGACCCGTCCGTGGGAGGGTGCTCTGGGTTAAGCATTCTCAAGGACCAGCTTCTTACCCAGCACATTCATGCGCAAGTGGAGAACACCAAAATCTCAATGAACCGCATCTTCTCAATAGGCAATTGATAGGTTCAAGAGAAAATGAGTCTTGTTTCATTTGTTGCACAAGCTTCAGTGATCAAATGGACTCCCATTGACGCACACTTCGGCACCTCTCACACGTCGAGTGCACGTGTGGTGGTTTTCAGTGCCAAGAGCTGACCGAGGTTCTTATTGCTGTTTGGAACAAGGTGGTTGTTCTTCACAGACTATTTGAACGTTTTGTCTCTTTGCAAGAGTCAACTATTCAGAAACAGAATGCCAAAAGAAACTGATCTTCAAAATCCCTGTCTGACAAAGATTGCCAATTGCCACGTATGGAACAAAGTGGTCGTCTTTCAATTGTGACGACCTTGGTTCTTTGGCTTGTCAAAGCGAAACTTTTCGCAGCCTTTTTCTGACGTAAAGCTGAGTTGCATCAGACGTACAAGTTGCTGCCAGAATCTCAGTGGCCACTGCCCACTCCGGGCCACTGTTTTGCTCCCATGAACTGAAGGGTCTCGCGAAGCATCGAAGCGCCTTGGTCATAAATTGTGGTTGCACTAAGCAGGTCCAAGCAGCTGTCAGATAAAGATGGAAGACTGCGAGATAGCGAGATGACGGGCACACGTCCAGGAAGACTGCTGTGCTGAAACAATCCGCATCTATCTGTCACTTCGACTCCTCTTCTCTATTAGTGCTGACCACATTCACATTCGTCGTGGTTTCTCTCAAGTTCCGCCCAACTGAGTTGCTTCGGTGCAAATGAACGCAACAGGCTGTCATGGTGATGCAGACATTCACCGGTGCAATAAACTGGCCCAAAAACTATTTTTAACTTTGCGGCAAGAGCAGCAGTGAACACCCCATTCATTCTCACTGACAGCATAAAAAATTCCATTCCTGAGAGCAAAATACATAAATTTGTCGGTATTGACAGAAACAAAAACAAAGGTCAAACACAATGAATGCATTTGCAGAATGTTTCAGGGTCTGCGAAGACTTTCGGCGCCTCTTGTCACCCATGAGCCACACCAGCAATGAGAGGGCTGCTGGTGTTTTGTCTAAACGACCCTTGTCGTGCTTGTAAGCGACTTGAACCGAGTAAGCAGACAAAGTTTTTGAGATACTCGCTGCAGACACCGATCTTTTTGATGTGAAAATCAAAACCTGAGTTGCAACCGGAGAAATTATTATTTGATATCGCTTGCACTTGGGAATCCATTTCTGGACAGATTAACATGCAGTACCACAGTGTTGCATTCAGAACAGCTCTCATTTTCCCTGTCTGTTGCAAGTTATTTTCACTTGTTTGCCGCAGCGAAGAATGTCGTTTCCCAATTTCTACGCTGCAACAAAAAGGAATCTGATCGGATGGATTGCAGCAAATGTCTGGGGTGTATTTAAAGATTTGATGAGATGCACCCTCTGTGAGTTGTCATCGCTCCACTTGTGCAGTTGACACCGGCACAATAAGCTTTCTCACTCGGTGGCCGCGCAGCTTACGGAGAAGCCCGCTCCACACTCACGGTAACACCGTATGTGAAACAGTAACGCAAACGCACTTATCAGATGCGCGAGCTGTACCTATGTTATGACATAGCAGATTCCCACAAAACGCGATAACGACCACGAAACGCAAGGTAACTCTGCAGTTTTCCAAATCGCTTGAAGAAAGGTCGATGGAAACATTTTTCAGGCTCTACTCGTGCACTGGCTATGTCCTGCCAATGTTCTGGCATTGGAACATTTTGCCGTGACAAAGCATTTCTGGATGTGCCTTCGAAAGATCCACGTGCGAGTGTACACGCACAGGACCAGGTCAAGCATCTGGACCACAGTCGTTTCAAGCATCCAACATTCTGGTCGATGTTCCATTGATTTCGTCTTCAAAAAGCTCCAGGAGAAAATCTCCAAACATCCTGCCAAATACAATCGCTGCGTCAGTTTAGCAATGTCAAATATTTGTCTGTTGACGTTTGAAGTAGTGTTTTGGTGGGCAGATTAATTTTCCTTGTTTTCCACGATAGGTGCACAGGTAGGATGATATGATCGGAGATAGTTAATGGGCAATAGCTGTCTGGAAGAGATGTCACTTGAGATGTTTGGTGCAGATAAACATATACCACCCAGTAGAGAGCTATACATTGAGCCAGGGGGTAATGTTTACCTTCTACCTGACTGTCTAAACCTTCTGACGAAATGCTGTCAAATATTATTGGTAAACCGTATTAAATGTGCGCACTGATAAGACCATTACATGCCTGGCACACGCGGCACATTAACGTAAAGCACAGATGATGGGCACCCATTTAAACCTCGTAAAAATATGATAAGGCCTGACGAAAACAAAATGAGCTCGCGGTTGTGCAATATGGAACGAGCGCCTGTTGGCAAACTGAAATCTTGCATGTGCACAACTTGGAATGCAGCTTGGCTCCCGCAACCCACAAATTTCTTTCATTGCTCTGGCATCCTGCAAGCTCAATGCGTAAATTTCCTTTTTATACATTCACAAATTCTTGCTTCTCATAAAAGCTTCTTTGAAGAAAGAAACGCTGAGTGAGTGTGAAAAGGTAAAAAATGCTCGCGTGATTTGGATAGGTCGTTTGTAAGTTCCTGGAGATAGATCGAGCACCTGTTGACAAAGGGATCCTTTCTGGTGTGTTCTCTTCAAGGAAGCGTGGGCTGTTTTCCACGTCTTCTTGCAATACATTCCAAACCCTATTGAACGAAATGACAACTGCACTGGTGCACCTTTGGTGGTTTGTCTGATCAACAGGACCAACTCATTTTGTGGTGTTGTTGGTTGAACGTTCTGATCAATTATTTTCCGGTTTGAACGACTCAAAATTGCCACAAGGAAATGTGTTTGCCTTTGTTTTCAATGAAAATGCCAGAAACCAAACAGATCGACTGGCTTCGTTTGGGGCTGTTTGGAGTTATTTTTTGGCAGTGTGATCAATTTCGCTCCTGGATTGTTCGGGTCATTGAAGGGATTCCCCGTGAAGGGAAGTTGTGTGACTGACATTCAAGAGTTGGTTTCTGTAATTTCTGTAAGAAGGACGTTTGGAAACGTGTGGTGGTCTGATCGTAGATTTGCTGGCTTCTTAGTTTCTGATAGAGAACTTTGTCAGAAGAAAGGTAGGCTAAGGAGCGCTAAAAAGTAGAAATACTTGTTTAACAACAAGTGAGAGATACTCTGTCCATATGTTCTGAGATTGCTGACTGAAACTTCCTTCAGGGTATCGGAAGCTGTTGCATAAGGCTTCAGTTTCTGGGAAATTGTTGCAGGGCAAACTTTCAGATGAGGCGACGGAATTTAGCACTTGTGTAGCTGTGACCTTTTTTCATGTTCAGGATTTCCTGGTCCCTTATCAATAACATCTACACAACTGCACAGAACAGAACCGAAAATGATTGATACAGTATTTACTAGCGTGTAAATCAAGGCTAACCAGTCCACTGACACTGTCCATTAGTTTTATCAGAGCTCGTGCATAGACTTGGCATTGCAATAAAATGTACATAAACTTTGCTGCCAGTCAATACTCAATCACCTCACTTAGCTAATCTGATGTAGTGCAGTGAGTACCTGCATGAGGCGTGCATTCTCTTTTTCGGAAGCAACTCTGACGAAAATGCACCCTCACAAGGAAATCTTACCTGTTGACCTGCAAGCCCCAAGTCATGGCGGTTCTGCTAATCCTGGTCAGACAGAGCGATAAGAATGTCACAAAGTGGGGTTTCGGGGGTGAGAATTAATCATTCCCACAAGCTGACGAGGATACTGAGGCATGAGACCTAAAACCAACCATACCAGCGCCATTTATCATTCATGTGTATCTGCAGCAGCAAACGTTCTGGTAAATTTCAACCGTGAGCTACCTCCCAGTGCTAACCCTACATGCCTTACGCTCTTAGGCTTGTCAAGTTCCACTCCAGCGTCCATCAACGCTGCCACAACATATACTTTACTCTGCTAAAGAACTCAAAGCCAATAAAACATTGAACTGTTCAGGCCTGAATTCTACTCTGCTAACAAGGCGTGGGGCTTGTCACCAACCAACATGCTCTTGCATGATCTCAGGTCGAAGAGAGGTAAAATGGTTGGAATGAGGTGCAGAATTCTGATGCCTTTTTTGAAGAACTTCAATGATTGTTTGTGTCTGCAGTAGCAGGGTGGCCTGCAGAATATCCGCCCCCTTCATATTTGTTCAAACCGCCGCTCATGGACAGAAGAAAGCACAGGCCCTTCGTGTCGCAGACAGCAAACCTCGAACTTCAAGGCTCCATGATGAACCTTCTCTCTCTCTCTCTCTCTCTCTCTCTCTCTCTCTCTCTCTCTCTCTCTCTCGCCTCTCTCTCTCTCTCTCTCTCTCTCTCTCTCGCCTCTCTCTCTCTCTCTCTCTCTATTACT
>JAAUXT010128426.1_pt1 | contig 15993 bp, 29 predicted proteins | sample 7278171 | NCBI WGS metagenome assembly JAAUXT01 (sample SAMN14350112, study PRJNA611818) | marine sediment metagenome | isolation source: surface marine sediment (1.8m) | place: French Polynesia: Moorea | collected 2018-08 | reverse complement strand
CCCCCTGGTGGGGGAGGAGTGTGGTGTGACACACCAGCCGTGAAATGTTAGAACCACTGGCACTGCTGACCAGGTGGCAGCACTGTACATTCAATAAAGCAAGAGATTCGCACCATCGGGGCAGTCTCACCCGAGATACCAACCAGTGTGTTTGTGATATCACTACATACTGTATACTCAGAAATTTCTCTGGATTTTCACGGGGACAGAGTCCGTTTTGACGGCCGATTCCTTTTCAGGATGAGCTCACCTCTCACGTCGTCAAGCATGGATTCAACACGTCGCTCGGGGTCACAGAAGAGGTGCGTGAATTTTGTCAGCAGAGTACTGCGACATTTTCTGTTGATCTTGTCAGTTCTCGCAGTTGTTCTGATGGTGCGGCGGTTTTTCTTCTGGTTTTCAGCATGGCTCAGCGAAAAACTGCAACATCTCTCAGTTTGAGGAAAAGGTACGTTTCTCTTTCACCGTTTCACTGCGTCTGGACAACAATAAAAGCAACAAACAACAACAAAAATAATTGTGTATCAAGAGTACTCTCGAATCGACAAAATGTTGCCAGGAACGTTTTTGCCAATCATTGTGCCAATTTCATGTGCGCTGGTTGCAGGTTTCCAAGTTCTTCAACGACGTCGTGACGAAAAAGACTGACTTGAACACCTTCCAAGACTCGGGCGGGAAAAGGAAGCAACAGATCAACGCCAAAGACAACTTTTGGCCGGTACGCGTTGTTCTTGTCTTGGTGTGGGAGAAAATTACTGCAAAGAAGGTGATATGTACCACGCGTTTGATTTGGACGTTTTTTTCAACAGGTGACAGCGCGAACGAAAGCCTCACTGGAAAATTGGCTGAAGGATTTGGCAGGAAACAAGCCTCTGACCATTCTGTCGAAAAAGGTGAGTGAAAAGCTCGAGGGCAGTATTGAGCAACCTGTTCTCAGCACCTGCTCGCACGAACAGTGAAAGTGCACATTTGGTGTTTGTTCAGGTTCCGACGTTCAACAAGAAGGAGGAGATATTTGCGAACCTCTACGACTACCATGTGCCTCTCACTCGCGCCGCGTGGCTCATCAAAATGACGTCGGCTCACGCAGTCGCCGTCTCGGAACAAAAGACCAAAAAGAGGCCAACAACTACCGATCCTGGAGCAGGTTGGGTCAACGAAGAATGCTGATTCTGTGTCTCAACAATATTCGTGTGTGTGTGTGTGTGTGTGTGTGTGTGTGTGTGTGTGTGCGTGCATGTGATGATTTCGGTCTCAAAGTGCAGCGGCATTGCTTCTCGTTTCACTAGAATGGGCTGGGACGCTGACGCGGTTTCTGAAGGAGAAGCTCATCAAGATCGTGGACCACTACCAGGGCAGCAGCGCGGGGCTCGCCACCAGCTTCCTCACGGCCGGCGGCAGCTCCATGGTCGACGTCGACTCCGCCGTCAAGATCTGGAACTACATCGCAGATCTCACCAAACATCTGTACGAGGTACGCCCCAGTTCCCGCACACCAGTCTCGGTGGTGGTTCCGCAACATGTTCAAGTCGCCCCGATCTCAGCCGGTCATTTCGCGGTGGTCGGGGACAGGATTCGTGTTGGATGCGTCTCGTGATCTCAGGAGGAACCTCTGCTCTCGCGCAGGAAGGGCTGTTGGACCGACACGAGGTGCTGTCGTGGCTGTTGGAACTGCTGGAGAAGATGAAGATCACAGACGACACGGTGCTCAAGCTCGTTCTCACGCAGGTTCTCAAGGTGCGTGTTGCCTCTCCGTTTCAACACTGCAGCTCCAGATGCCCTGAATTCCATCCATGTTATGCGAAGAGAAGCGCGGAAGGCAAAGCAGCGCGTTTCAGCCTTAGTCTTTTCCCCCCGCAGTACATGTCGGAGTTCGTACAGACCCAGTGGTTGGCGCGGCGGCTCGCTCACTTCTGCGCGCGCAAACTGTCGCAGATGATCAGCGACTCCGGCTGTGGCTCTCCGAGAACCCAGTCACCGCTGGTGTCGCCCACCCCGAACGGGTATTGTGTGTGTATGTGCGTGCGTGTGTGTGTGTGTGTGCGTTCAGAAATGATCGGTTCCAAATGACTTTAGATTGCAGAGGATTGCACAAAAGCGATCGTGACCAGATTCAAACTCGTTCTTGCGTGTGTGTTTCGGGCAAGGCGAGGCGGGTTGTGCCATTTTGTCATCATTGTTTCTGTCAACTTGTCAAAATGATCCCAGTCAGACTTTTCTCGTCCTTTTGTTTTCATAGCAGAAAAATTGGCATCAGGTAAAACAGCCATTGACTTTGGCTTGCTTTTTCTCCTGTTTTTGTGTTCTTTCTCTTTCTTTTTCTTTTTTTGGCTGGTGATGTTTCTTGTTCACTTCCGATTTCATGAAAGAAATGAAAATCTGACGATTGTTGCGGGGATGACTTGAATCAATCGCGTTCATCAGTCTTCCGGTGGAATGGCCATTGATCTGGTCTTTGGTTGAACGTGTGGACGCTTCGTTCACACAGTTGCTCCAATGCGAACAGCTTCCTGTCCAGTGCCCAGTTGCTGGACAGAAGCTGCAAGGCTTGACTGCACAATTTTGGTGTCGCGACTGGAAGACCCCTCTTCTTGCTGTTTCAAGACAATCATTGTCATGTTTTACTACGCTAAGCATTCTTTTTTTGGACGGATGCATTTTGTTCCACCTCGTTAGTTTGTGCACACTTTGTTGGCGCAGACATCTGTGCTGTTCTGATTCGGTCCATAAGGGTGATAGCTACACGCACTGAAACAGCGGCTCAACTGCTGGGTCTTCCACACAGGGGTTGGAATGTCAGTGAAACCCATGTCGGTTTCGTTTTTTCGTGCATTCTTGGTGAAAACGATATCGACACCTGAGAAGCTGACGGACTTGTGAGAACGTCAGCAGGCTGCTTCAGTTTGGAACATGAAATTCCGAAAATGTATCTTGGACACGCTCAGTTTATGCACGAACTTTGCTTGTTGCAGAAACATGACGTCGACGAGTGCGAACACCCCCGTGTCGAGTCAGATCGCGGGTGTTTTCGCCGAGTACAGTGGCTGCCCCCAGCACCGAGGTGCGTTTGATTCCCATCACGAGTCGAATTTCTGCTTCTCAGACTTCGTTAGATCCATTCTCCTTGAAGTCACTCTTTTGTGTTTGGTGCCATGTTCGATTTGGCTCACCTGTGGTCTCAGAAGGCATCATTTTCCAGGGACCCGCACAGCTGGGTGGGTGACACGGAACACACACACCCATGTGATCTGTTTTGTGTGGCATTGCAGGGGTGATCCTGAGCCTGTGCTCGATCGTGCAGGCGATCGCGCTGCGCTGCCCCGGCGCGCTCGTGTGGCACCACTTCGGCGAAGACAAGCGCAGCCCCGTGCTGAGCGGCTCGCCCCTCGACCTGCTGCACTGCGCCCCGTCCAGCCTCCCAATGCCGCCCGGCGTCGACAACCAGCAGGTCGGTGCGCATGCGTCAGGGGCTGCGCGTTTCAGACACAGGCGAACGCACGATTCCTTGCTCACTCTCCGAGGGGAATTGTCAAACATGCCCTGCACGTTGTAGTCTAAGGCCTGATCGACACATGTGTCTCCTCACACACACACACACACACACACACACACACACACACACACACACACACACAACCTGCATCATTGACGTCAGGCCTGGTCCACGCTCTGACTGAACTCCTTCAGTGTAGATCAGACCCACGGGCTTTGTTTGTATAGAAATCGCTGTTCAGTACGGACCGCGCTTGGTTGTTTCAGATTCGGCTGCAGCTGCGTCAGTCGGAGCACCAGATCCGGGTTCGGGGCCACGCCGTCGAGAAGCGCTGGTCCGCGCACAAGTCGCAGCAGTCGTCCGCAGGTCGGTGGGCGAGGCCGCGGGTAGAACAACCCGGCCCGTCCCATCACTTTCAAGTAGAATTCGCTGTTGCATTCTGCTACTTTCTCTCTGATCTTGTGTGCCAATCTGAAAGACTTGCACGCTTCCCTGCGCGTGCTCGTGGTTTTGCAGGCGACACCATCAGCAGGATCCTGGCCGTGCTCGAGATTCTCGACCGACACAACTTCGACCGGGTCGAGTCGGCCACGTCGATCGACTCGCTCTACAACAAGGTGTTCGCTGCGGAGAAGAGCAAAGACACGACCAGCGAGGTGCGTGTCCGTCGTGTCGCGTGCTGTCCGTTCTGCTCGCGGAGTTTTTAGTGGAGTTCAAGGAAGAGAACCTCCTGTTCGAGTTTCACAAGAAGCAGCCCCCTGTTGTCCAAAACTGCAGAATGTGACCATCTGAGCGCGTGATTTCTGCCTGTTGTGTCAAAGCACATAAGCTCGAGCCCATTACTGTTTGTTGTTTTCCCGGTTGCAGCAGAGCACGTCGCAGGACGAGCCAGTGATCCAGCAGCTGTGCGAGTGGGCGGTGAGCACGAAGCGCACGGGCGAGCACCGCGCCATCGTCGTCGCCAAGCTGCTCGAGAAGAGGCACAGCGAGCTGCAGAACGAGGTGCGCGTGCGCAGCTTCAGTCGTGTGCACGGTCGGGGCGCTTCGATTGTGCGCAGTTCTGTTTCGGGCTTTGCTGCACCATTCGTTGCGACCGTTCAGAGAGCAGTGGCTTTGGCAGCGACACAAGAGTTTGCAGGATTTGTCATGATTTGCAGAAAATGGGCGACGGAGAGAACATGGACGAGGACTCGATGTCGTCGGACCTGATGACGGCCCCGAGCCACCCGACCTTCCAGAACTTCCTGCTCCAGTTCCTCGACACCAAGGCTCCTGTCATAGGTACAACTGCAGTGCAGTTTGATGTTGAGGTTCTTTTGTCGCGCGCGGAAAGAACGTATCCATCTCAACGTTTGCATCGCAGACGCGAACCCGACGCCCGAGAATCGCCAGGCGTTCTCGAACCTGATCCTGCTCTTCTGCGAGCTCATCCGACACGACGTGTTCTCGCACGACGCCTACATGTCGACGCTCATCTCGCGCGGCGACCTCATGCCCATCCCCGGCCTCCACGTCAGCATGCACGTCATCGAGACGCTCGAGCCGACAGGCGGCGCCACCGGCGCATCCGGAGACGACGCCCGGCAAGACGTGAGTCCCCACGAAGTTTCACAAAACTTTGCAGTTTGACGTGCAGAGACAGCGTGAGCCGTGTCGTCGTGAGACTCGAGTTGGTTCAAGTCGGGTTGGCTGGCTGCGATCACAATTTGGACAATTGGTGCCAAGAAAGGAGAAGTATTCGTGTGACACCACAAAGACCAAGATCTTGTGTGAGGGTTGTGAGGAACGGGTGCGGGTGCCTTCTGTGCACAGTCTTGAAACAGCTTGCATTTGATGATGAGGAGTTTTTGAAAACTTGAACATTTCTGTTTGCAGGATGACATGAGAATGGACTTGAATCAAGATTTTGATATTTTTGCCTTCAAGGATGAAAACCGATACAGTCCGAGCCAGCCAGGTGAGCAAGTCTTCAGTGTTCACGCCGTGATTCATCAATCCCGTCATGCACTGGTGTTGGTGCACGTTGCGGACTCGAGCCGTCTCCTGCTGTTGTAGGTTCCGTCAAGTCGGACAGATCCGTAGCGACGCCGGCGCAGGCGCACACGCCTGGCCAGGCTCACACACCGGGCTCCGCCTACATGGGGCACAACCCCGGCGGGGCCGGGGCGCACACCCCGGGGCAAGCGCACACCCCCGGGGGGCTGACGCCCGGCCACCCCGGCGCGGCGCACCCCCTCACGCCTGTGCATACCCCGGTGTACTCGGCGAACACGCCCGGGTACGCTCCACACACGCCGGGATACTCCGCACACACACCTGGAGGTAAGACGGCTCATTTCACTGCACAGTGCATGCGCAGGTCAAGGGATGCTACACCGCGAGCGAGGGCAAGGCTTGAGCAGGTCAGGGATGCCGCGGTTTTGCTGCTGAGTTGCGTTGCTCCTTGTGTTAAAGACGATTTCAAGTCGCGTCCCCACTGCCTGACCTTGCCATACAAAATAGGTAACAGGACCCAATGTGAGGAAACTGCAGTACAGCCGATGAATTGTGCGAACCGTTCGTGCACAAGCCACGCGTAGAAGCGCAAAAGCGCAACGCGTGGCGCATTCAGCGTCTCTGAATCGTGTCATCTTGTCACTGTGTCGCATCGCATCCTCGCAGGAATGTCGCACCCGCCGAGCCTCCCGCACACGCCGGGGTCGGTGCCGCCGGCGTCACAGCCTCCGAGCCGCGGGGCGACGCAGCCCGACCCGCCGCCGCCCGCGCCCAAGCGCCCGTCCAAACACCTCTACTACGCGACGCACTTCCCGATCCCGCAGGACGACAGCTGCGCGCACGAAGTCAACCAGCGCCTCATCACGCTCTACGGCGTCGGCAAGGTCCGCTTCACACACGTGTTTGGTCGCGTCCGATTTGGCGTTTTCATGTGGTGTTTGGTCATGTGAGAAGGGGCCTGTTCTCAGGTGTTGGGCCGTGTCCGATTTGGCTTGTTTCCCTGTGGTTGAAAAAACAAACGCTTTTCGCTGCTCAGGCGCGGGACGAGGCGCGTCACGTGGTGAAGAAGGTGACGAAGGAGATCTCCCGCCTCTTCAGCAAGAAAAACTGCACCGACGTGACGGGCGGCGACGCGGGCAAGAAAAAGAAGAAGCCGGAGAAGGAAAAGGACGGTAGGTGGCGCCTTCCTCTGTGTTGCGGTTCTGCAGACCGGACCCAAGAAAGGGTTCGGACGGAAGGGGGCGTGACCAGTGCCGGTGTGAGAACGACTGATGTCGAGCAAAAGGTCGGGTCATGGCGTGTGTTTGTTCGCGGGTGGGGGTCATGCGCATGTGTGTCGTGTAGTGAGAAACAAATGGACAGGTCCGCTGTGTACAAAAATGAAATTTGTTTGTTTGACCTCATCACAGACACATGCTCTTGAGTTCCTGTTTTGGTTACAACAGAAGGGTGTTTTTTGGTGGTAAGAATGCAATTTCTTGGTCACGATGGCAACTTTGACGGGTGCTCGTCACTCCAATGTGAATGCTTGTGGCCACGTTGTTTCCAGTTGACGCACCCCTAAGAAACTGGGATCGATCTCAGGGTCCTTCTGGCAGACCCCGTCCCCTCACAAATCGGGAGGCGATGTGCGTGCAGTGCGGTATGTCATGCTGTCCTTCCTGAAGGACCTGGAAGGGGGGGGGTGTATTCGACTTATCAGGGAGCGTGAATTGAGTGCATCCGGTGAACACAGAGCACAGTGCAGCCACCCGCCTCCTTACACTCCCAACATCGCAAACAACACGGCTATCAGGGTCAGAGACAGGAACGGCCAAGGAGCCATTTGATGTTTGAAAGGAGCACAGCCACTGTCTGGCAAAGAGTCACTTCCGCCGGACGTCGAGTCGTTTCCGCCGGACGTTGAGTCGTTTCCGCCGGACGTCGAGTCACTTCCGTTGTCAGAAATCCCTGAAAGAATAATTTTGATTCTGCGAGTCTGTCGGCGTTTTTGTCAGCGTTGCATCATCAAGTAATGGGAGTATTCGAAATGGATCTTCAGCTGAGCCTTCTGGGAAAAAGACGAGGCATGTTTCCCTTCAAAGAACGTTCATCCGTTGTGCACGAACGAGACAACTGATGCCAACGTAGAGCACAAGCCCCTCACATTCGCACGATGGCGGCGGTGACAGGGAGCAGCAGGTTAAGTAGGGCTGGAGCCTGGTGTGACAAGGAATCACTGCCGCCGCCTGACATTCCTGCAACAAGCATGTTTCTCAGAACATGCCCAAGGGAGCAAGGGGAAATGGACACACATGTTTTGCGCATGTGTGAAAGCAGTGTGACAGCAGCGTGACAAGCAGTGCCACGGACACAGAGGAAAAGTAGTGCGACGCACGAGGGCAGTTGTCGTCCTCGCTGACGTCAGCGCAACTTCCGGCATTGTTGCTCCACTGCGGCGCCCCGGATGTGGTGACGTCAGCATAGACGTAGACCCTCTGAGGCGTGCTTTGCGTTGCGCACGCGCACAGCTTGTTGTTCTGCATTCCTAGAAACACAGTTGAGGTCGTGGGTCAATCTTGTGTTGGGTTCTTGTTTTGTGGGGGGGTTTTGAGCGTTGGATTTGGCACTCGTTCGCTTGAAAATGCTTCGGGTCTCCCTGTCAGAATCGTTTTGACGCATCAATGCACACAACAAGGGTGAATGGCGACGCGTGTTCGCCGCATGTCGCTGTTGACCTGAGCACGCGGCTGCGGCGGGGCCGATGGTGGCGGCGGGTTGCGCCCTGAAGCAGCCCGGCGAGTACGGGAAGTTGTTCTGTCCTCCGCCCAGGAAGTAGTACCTGCGGGCGGCACAGTTCGCGCTTCAGCTGAGGAGAATGACCCTGACAACTTATTTTGTGTGTCACAGTGGAGATGCGTGGTGGCCGCTTTGAAAGTGAGGGTTTCTATTGACGCACTTGTGCTCCGCAGATCATGGAGCCGCCTCTGTTCTTTGTTCAGCAGCTGCGTTCTTTCATGTCACCGCAGAACCACCATAAGCGTTGGTTTTGCAGTTGATGTGCCCAAGTGTGCGCGGGGTGCGCACCTGTAGCGCCCGTCGGGCCCGACCTTCCCCCCGCACATGTCGAGGCTGGAGCGGGAGACGGCGGCGCCGCCCTCGTACGGCCCGTAGATCGGGTAGCCGTCCAGCACGACGCCCAGCAGCTGCTCCGTGTCCGTCTGTAGGGAGGACACACACACACACACACACACACACGCACACACACACACACACACACACACACACACATGTCAGCCTTGTGACCGGCAAAATGGAGAAACGTGAGTTTCTATGAGGGTTATCATGCAAATTCCTGATTGGTGTGTGGCCAGAGGCGCAGCGCCAGGGCTTTTCCTCACTGCCGTTTGAAGCATCCCTCAAGATTGACCCCACCGAGAGCGGTGTTCTCAATGTGCCCTTCTTCTGCTCGGCACCTACCCGGTAGAGGCATCCCTCGGGCAGCTTGTGGTAGTGTGGTACTGCTGCTGCGGGTCCGGGTGCCCGTCGCACAGGTCGAACTGCTCCTGGTCGGTGCCGTCGACGGCGTTCTTGTTGCCGGACGTCAGCGGGTTGTAGATGAAGACGCCGTTTGTCGCGATGCCTGCGCCAAGCGAACGGCACGCGATCAAATTCTGCGAGGACACGCGGTGGTTTCTGGGCACGGCCGCTCGTGCTGTTTGTGCAAAATCTGCCTGTGCGGCGTCTCGCATCCGAGAAGGAAATCGAACGCAGCCCGTTTCCTGCTGAATGTGTCACGCGCTGCGTCGCGGTGCAAGTCGAGCGCTGCAGCGCCCAATGTCTCGCACGCCCTGCGCATGACCACGCGGTGTCAAGTTTGGGCGAGTCGTGGGCGGTGAGGGAGGCGTTACCGATGGGTCCCCCGCTGACGCAGTAGACGGCGGCGCCGGCGCCGGGGTTGGTCGTCCTGTGCGTCAGCGTGAACGTCCGTTCAGCGGCGTTTGTGTTCACCGTGTTCGGGTTGCACTGCGAAGAAACGAGATCAGGTCTCGTCAGACCTGGGCGCACTGAAAGGATGGACGTCGAATGTGAAACGTGAGAGCGGACCAATCTACAGCGCTCCTTCTGATCCGCAGGATTGGGTGTGACGTTCCAAATTCCTTGGTCAAAAGTTTCGGTGTGGTTGTGCAGCGTGGCGACGATCAGCTGACTCGCCGTAGTAGTTCCGCTCATTCACCGACTGGACCTGTCAACGCAGGAAACAGTCGACTCTGATCGCTTGTCAAAAACGGCAAGGAGTGTGAACGCACCTTTTGCCAGTGGTGGTCGGGGATGTTCTTGGTGCGGACGACGAGGCTGGAGCCGCTGACGGACACGGACACGGACCCGCCCGCGCAGCCGCTGTTGCTGAACTTGGCTATTTCGTCGTTGGTCATTGCGTCGGTCCAGCCGCTGCAGCAGCAGGCTGCTGCGACCAGCAACACACAGCGCAGCGACATTGTTCTGCACTTGTTGAATACTGGTGCGACTGGTCCAGTCTCAAGGTGAACCTGCGGTCTCCTTGTGGCACTCGCAGCGAGTTGTTGTAGTCAGGTGTCGGGCGCTGTTATGACCGTTGCCGGGAGCAGCGCTGGCCGCAGCGTGTGGCGCCTCCGCCGCAGCTTCTCTCCGTCACAGCGGAGCCGCGAAACCGCTCCGCACGCACCATCGATTCCGAACCGCTATCAGGTCCCAGGCCCGACACGGACGGAGCGGGATGAGCACAAGTTCTGACTTTTCACGGCGAGTCCGTAACAATTGCTTTGCTTCCCTGTGTCAGTGAAGTGGGTCACGCATTGCTACGTGGACGTGGCGCACGTCGCCCTGCACAACATCCACAGTGTCACGCCTTCGCCTTCAGTGTGAAACTGCTGTACACATGCCAAACATCCACAATTCCTGTGTCGACTTCAGTGTTGCGGGGGAGTGTGTGCGGAAATTTTCACAGGCAGAGCAAAGTCGCTCGCAACACCTTTTTTGGCGGTGTCGTCGCGTTGTCAGAAGCTTTTGTGTTGACGCAGCCAGATCGATATGATCGCTTCAACAGCGGAGTATCTGGTGCGGACAGATCGATACGCGCGGACCACGTGTGCGGGACGCTGTGTCCGCTCTGGGTCTCCGGGAGCGGCTCCGGACGGCGCTGTTACCTCCCCTCTTTCTTCCAAAACGTCTTTTGGCTTCTTCGATGATATGGTGGGTGTGACAGTGAGGCTGGTTCAGCGCGCGAACGCTGCTTGTTAAGTTGGGTCAATGTGGAATTTTGTTCGGATGGTTGACTCTTGGACAGTGCGCGGCTTCTCAATGTGATGAAGAAGTCTTGGCGTTGCGCAAAATTCCTTGCGGAAGAATGTTTATCAGCCGCGGTAGCGAGCAGATATTGGTTTACCCCTGCATCAGTGTCCGTACGTCTGTCCTGGGTAACGCAGACAAAAAATTGTCCGAGTTACCCCCCCCCCACCACACACACAGAAATTTTTTAACTTGGACATTGTCCAACTTGGACACTGTCTGACTTGGACATTGTCCAGGTTACCCCCCCCCCCCCCCACAAAATAATTCAGCTTGGACATTGTCCGGTCCCCCCCCACACACACAATTTTTTTGGATATTTTCTGACTGGGGCATTGGCACATTGGGACAAGTGCTGTCCTGCCATACGCTGCCCGCGGCTGATTCTCTACTTGACAGTCTAGTTTCCCCAAGGTTGAGAGATGGTTCCCAGGTTTTCAAATTCGACTTTGTGAACGTACGAGCGTTCAGCTTTCAGACTTTTACTGGCCTCAAAGGTGGCACCGATTTGCATGCACCCGACCCTTCCCTACTATGCTGACGTTGTGAAGTTGACGATGCTGTTTGCGTGCGATGGGATGCCTGCTCCAAACTCCCTGTTTCTCTTCCCTCTGCAGCGGAGGCGACGACTAACTACGAGGCTCTGTTCGCGCGCTTCTGCCGCTTGTCGTACTTCGACCAGCACGCCGTCACGTCGGCGTGCGGTGGCGCCGTCGTCGAGCTGGTGAGCGCCTTCGCCGCGGGGTCGTCGTCGTACCTGCCGCTGACGGAGAACGTGGCGTTCCTCTTCGACATGATGGAGCGCGCCTACAACGTGAGCGGGCTGCTCGACTTCATCGCGCAGGTCAGTTCCGCAGCGCCGCCGCCACTTCCGGTGTCGTCTCTCGTGGTTCTGTTGGGGTAATTTTTTTCAAACTGGATTCGCTTCGCGGGGCATTCAGTGCAGGTCAATGACGCAGCGCCTGGACACAAGGTGGAGCGCACCTCATGTGAACAACCTGGAAGCCTGGGATGAACTGCGTCTTTGTCGTAGACGAAACTGACGGTGTTGCTGCGGTTCGCGTTGTCTCACGGTTGTGCTCGACAGCACATTCCGCCATCCTTTTTGCCCCATTTATCGCTCACGGTGTTCTCACTGCGCGTGCAGCTGCTGAAGGAGCTGAGCGAGGTGGAGCGCCAGCTGGCGGTCAAGAACGTCGGCTTGGCGCAGCCGTACGTGACGGCGCTGTGCCTCTGCGTCGTCGGCGTCATGCGCAAGTACCACCAGGTGGTGCTCGTGTCGCAAGAACTCATTCACGACACGTTCGAAGGGTAAGTACGCGTGCACCCAGGAGAGAGAACTTTGTCATTTGCTGATGTTCAGAAGTTCGTCAGATCTGGTACACCCAACTTGTGAAGGACGAAGTAAGTGGTGCTCTGTCGTGTCGGGCCGTCAGTGCTTTGGGCGGCTGGTGCCACATCGTTTTGCACGCGCTGTTGTCGCTGCAGGCTGTGTAGCGTGGTGGAGCACCTGAGCAACTTGGCCGACTGTTCGTCCGCCGAGCGCTGCATCCTCGCCTACCTCTACGATCTCTACGTGTCGTGCAAACTCGACAAGGTCAGTGTGGGCCGCTGTGCGTTTCACCTCCCTACACACAGACAAACATGCATACACACACCACACACTGTCTGTCTGTCTGTCTGTCTGTCTGTCTGTCTGTCCCCACAATTGCAGATTTTTGACGAGCGCTTTGTTTGCCATGAAAGTGACAGTGACAATTTCGTTCTCAGTTGGCGAAGTACCAGGAGATGTTCGGGCCTCTGAGCGTCAAGGTGAAGGCCGTGCTGTTCGCCAGCATCAAGCCTTCCGCCTCCAACCTCTTCTGGCAGCCGTCCATCCTCGTCGACGTGCTGGAGAACCCCAAGTCAGTCTCTCCACAACTCGCTTGGCTTCCCTCAGTGTTGAAAGCGATTGGAACGGGGCTACGCTGGGACACATCAAGGCGCTGGAGGGTTCATAGCTTTCCACATTTGTCACTGGATGAAGGATCGTGTTGCTACCTCTGGGCACGTGTTCAGCGCAGGTCACGTGGCCTTTGTACGTGTTTAGGGTTTGTGTGCGACGTCCGCCAGTCCCAGGTTGAAGTTGGACCCACCACGTAAAGTTGTGCACGTGTGTGTGTGTGTGTGTGTGTGTGTGTGTGTGTGTGTGTGTGTGACGGGATCTGCTGCTCGGTTGATTCCGGACTGGCACCTCGTAAAGTACGTGTGTGTGTGAGGTGTAAGTGTGTGTGTGTGTGTGTGTGTGAAGTGTGCTCGTTCTGTGTGTGTGTGTGAAGTGTGCTCGTTATGTGTGTGTGTGTGTATGTGTGTGTGTGTGTGTGTGCATGTGTGTGTGACGCGCTTTGCTCGCGCAGGTCGAAGCCGGACCCGCACCTCGTGAAGCAGCTCAACGAGAACCAGGCGAACCGCTACAGCTTCGTGTGCAACGCGCTGCTCAACATCGGCAACTGTCAGAGCACCGAGCGACTCAACGAGGTGAGGGAGGCGCCGCGCCGCAGTCTCGGCTCACTGACTCCAGTTGTTCCATCTACACAAGCTGACAGGAAGAACTTGTGTGTCGCCTTTGTTTTGACGTAGATGAGACACTTTGTGTCATTCGTCTGCAGCGTCTGATTATATTTTGACGCTGGTCGGGCGCGCTGTGGGTGTCGCACCGCGACCATGTTGATTTTGGCACCAAGCGCCCGTTTGGACTGGACGCAAATGGGTTTGGTTTGCGCCTCTCAAATGTGTGGACCTTGCAGTGTTGTTTTGCCTCCAGGTGTCGACGCTGTGCGCGGAGTTGACGGCGCGCTGCACGCCTCTGTGCTCCGAGTGGCTCGGCGTGCTCAAGGCGCTCTGCTGTCCCTCCAACCACACGTGCGGATTCATCGACGTGCTCACGCAGGTCGACGTGAGTGTCACGTGACGTTTCTCTCTTGTTGACACCATTTGTTTGAGAGGAGTTTGTTGCGATTTGGTCGTTTCTGCCGGCAAAGTGTTCCTGAGCGACAACACGTGCAGCTGCTTGGCCCGTGTTGCAGGTGAGCGACCTGTCGATCCACGACTCGATCGCCGTCTTCACATCGATCCTGATCGCGCGGCAGTGCATCACGCTCGAGGACTTCGTGCTGCACGTCGCCGTCCACTCGCTGCTCGCTGTCGGTGAGTCGCTCACTTCCGGCTCCGCTGCGTGCGCACACGTGTCCGTGAGTTCGATGAGCCGCCCACAAATGTTGCCAGTTTGATGAACGCGAGAGGAGAATTCAGTGCGTGCCGTCCTTGTGAGCACCGGTTGTTGTTGTACGTGATGTTGGCTCGTGTCACGTGACTTTACAACACGCGCCTTGTGCTGCAGCGACGACGGGCGGGGATCAGGACGCGGAGCCGGGCGCGCGGCTCACGTGTCACCTCCTGCTGCGTCTCTTCTCCACCGCCGACCGCGGAGGTGGCTCCACCAGCGGAGGAGGCGCCGACGGCAAGAGCGGCGGGGGCGTCAAGAGCTCGACGGACCGGCACCTGCTGACGGCGGCGCACCAGAGCATCACGGTGGGCGCCGTCGTGGCCGTGCTCAAGTCCATCCTCATGCTGGGTGAGTGGCCGCGCCTCGCTTCGGCGGCGAGTGCGGCACTTAGACATTGAAACAGACAGGAACGGAAAAACGTGAAGGTTGTCGAGAATTTACCAGAGGAGGTTGTGTGTGTTTTTTGTTTGTTTTTTTTTTTGGGGGGGGGCGGAAGACGGTTGTGTGCGGTTGGTTTTTCATGACCGACGCATTCATCACCGTTGTCTCTACTGCGCAGGCGACAGCTGCATGAACAGCGAGAACCGGCCCCAGAAGAAGTCGGACGACATCATCTCGAGTCTCTTCGACAGCCTCGACGACAACGACGACATGGACATGATGGGCATGTCCATCCCCACCGCGTGAGTGGGCCTCTCGCTAAGTAACCGGTGTCTCCTTGGAAACGCCCAGCTGCGCTGTCACGCGCACGCGCATCTCCTCGCTCTCGACGGCTGGGTAAAGTCGCTTTGAAATCGTTCACAAGGCGAGGCCGCACCGTGTTGGTCGTTCCGTGAGCGCGGTCCTCGGTCACTGCTTCATACCATCAGCGGACGGTGGCAGGACACTCAAACGCACGGGTGTCACGCTGAATCGGGTTCCGTTGGCCTGTGTTTCACTGGACGCGTCGTTGCGTTTCTGCGAAGGTCAATCGACTCATGTGCATCCTGTGTGAGTCGGGCCTCACGCAGAGATCACATTTCAGCTCGACGCCAGCGAAGGACCAGGGCGGCATGAAGAGCGTCGGGCTGAGCGAGTACGCCAAGCACGCGCTGCGCGAGATCTGCAGCCAGGAGTGGGTGCGCGAGAAGTTCCTCAAGAACCCGGACATCCTCTTCACACCGGACTACCTGCTCGACAAGATGCTCTCCAACAAACAGGTGCCGCTGCAGCTCGGTGTGTGGAGCGTTGCGCTGGGGACCCGCAGAGTCGAGCTCCCTCCGCACTGAAAACACAAGAGAGACGGAAACGTGAAAATTGGACTTTTCTTTGCTGGGCAGAGGGAAGAAACAGGAAAACGGGTGGGCGCGAGCGCGCACGTGTGTGTGTGTGTGTGTGTGTGTGTGTGTGTGTGTGTGTGTGTGTGTGTGTGTGCGTGTGTTGACACGGTCTGTGCTCTGCAGGCGCAGCAGCTGGTGCAGATGCTGTGCTACCCGGGCGGAGTCCCGGAGCTGCCGCCCGACGAGGATGACGACGACGACGACTCGGAGCCCGTCCAGAAGCAGATCATCATCAGGATACTCAAGGTACATCCGAGTCACATGGGAGATTGAAAACGACTTGGCAAAGAGTGATACGAGGCAGCTCAAGGACTGGCTGTGCGAGAATCGTCTGAATGTGGGTGAGAGTGCAGCTGAGCGCCATCTCCGTTTCCGCCGCTTAGGTTTTCTTCCGCTTTGCGGTGAAATTGTTTTACCACCATATCTCAAGATGAACTGGGTTTTCTGACTTTCTGAGTCCCCCCCACCACCTTCTGTGTGTACGAAAACGTTTGGAGATCTGGGTTTTCCGAATTTTCCGACCTTTTTTGAGTTTTCCAAGTCCCCGTCGGGGCGGCGCCCCCCCGGCGCGCTGGGGGGGGGGGGGGGGGTGGGGGGGGTGGTCAGGGTGTGGG
>JAAUXT010092362.1_pt1 | contig 15993 bp, 14 predicted proteins | sample 7278171 | NCBI WGS metagenome assembly JAAUXT01 (sample SAMN14350112, study PRJNA611818) | marine sediment metagenome | isolation source: surface marine sediment (1.8m) | place: French Polynesia: Moorea | collected 2018-08 | reverse complement strand
TTTTTTTGCAGGGGGGGGGGTAACCCGGACAATGTCTGAGATACCCTAACCCGGACAATGTCTGAGTTGGAAAATTATGCTAAGGGGGGGAAGGGTATCCCAGACAATGTCCGAGTTAGGGTATCTCGGACATTGTCTGGGATACCCCCCCCCACTTAGCAGGACATTGTATAGTACAATATAGTATAATGTTTTCATTAATTTTTTCTCATCAGAGCAGCAGAAGGAAATGACACCATGTGCAACTTGTAGAGTACCCCTTAGGGTGTCTGCACCCACTGTGATTCCAGTCTGTGATCATTGGAACAGGAGTAAAACTGATGTTTTGTCCCCCCAAGATGGACGGACGTAGATACAGGGGCAAACCAATATCAGCTCCGCTACCGCGGCTGATAAAAATGCGCGCACGAGGTTCAAAAGTCCTGGAAGCACAAGCAAGATTCGATTCCTGAATCTGCCAATGTTATTCAAGGTGAAAGTGCAAGTTTCCCATCAACCGAGAACTCTCACGAGACGCTCGACAACATTTGTACAAGTCCTCACCCCAGAAGTTCTCACACCATCACATTTGTGTTCGGTGTACATGTCAGCGTTTCACCCGGGACTGTCCTGGGAACGAACACCACGCCACGCATTTGCGCGGGACAGCCCCGGCACGTCCTTCACAGTCCGCTGCAGCGCTATGAGTTGTTCTCCGTAGTGGCAGACTCCAGCAGGTTCCGATCCTTGTGCAGGCGGGGCACCGGAGCTGGATTCTGAAACATCCACAGGTGTCAGACACACCTTTTTCTCACTCGCAATTTACGTGCAACCATACTCGTACGAGATGGTTCTTTTTCTTCCAAACAATCCAGGCTCTTCAGCCTGTTCTCTTTCCAGTTGAACAAACATGGAAATCTTCTGTTTGTGTTCACTTGTCAGCTTTCAGCTGGGGACAATTCGACAAGTTCACTGCGCTCAGCAAAGGCCATCCGACATTTTCGTTGTTGCTATGATTCTCCGACTTCGTCCCCATTTCAATTCCATAGCACATCAACACTTGACAATGCATGTTGTGTATCACCAAGCCATACGAAAGTGTGCAATCGGTCAAAACTCACCAACTTTGACGCTCGTTCGCAAAGTTTTTCAAAGAGCCAGTAGTGAACCTGCAACAAGAGGAAAACAGTGAAACCCAATCAACTGATCAAAGTTCTGTCGAAACAGCACTCAGCAGAGACGCACTGTAGCTCCAGACAACACAGCAAGCGGATGCCAATACGATCGCAAGGACTCCACCACCGGTTCGGAGTCCGGGGGGGGGGGTAACATTTGAGTCACTCCGTCCTGTGTTTTGTACGCGGTCTATGAACTTTTGGAGACTCCATCAGGGTCCACGAGCTGGTTGACATTTTTCTCAGAAAAGTGGGGGTGGGCATGGGCGTGGGGTCCGAATCAACGGAAAGCAAGCGTGGTTATCGAGAAGACACGTCACATCGAAAGGTGTCCCAAACTGTTTTGAGATTTTGGTTTCGACAACACTCTTTTCCACTCAAATGAAGCGAGAATTCACCGGGATTTGGTGCGGCATGGCGAGAGCCTGAACTCGCGTCAGCGGCCCGAAGTCCGGAGACTCGATTTGATGAAGCTGCAAGTGGAGAACAACCGTCACCGAGCGAAGTTCACTCTCCGCAGAGAATTCGAAAATCGCGTTGCAACGTGACTGACTTTTCCGCACTCTGAGCGCTTTCGTCACAGCATCTGTTCACACGACAATATCACAGTGCAACACGACAAGCAGCCCGTGCTGCACACGAATTCTTCGCAACTGACGATACATGTATGACAATCACGCCATTCTGTACAAAGATCACACACACGGTGCACGCGCGCAGAAACAGTGCAAGCACTCACCGCACAGATCCGAAAGCGCAAGGAGAGTTGGGTGGTGGACATAAGCGGCCCCTGGGAGATGTCCACGTGATCGCCCATGCGGTACACCGTCACGGTGGAGCCGTCTCGAGACTTGGCTGCTATCGAGGGAATCTGTGCCGATTTGAACCTGCAAGTCACACAAGCATCGCTCGCTGGTCATCATTCTCAATTTGACAAATAAAAAGAACAATGGCAACCAGAACCTTGCAATGCAGACTTGAAAGCCCCACAGGTGAGATCCAATGACAATGCCCCCCCCCCAACCATTGTGAAACTAGAAGCGTTTGCAATACCACCCATTTTGATGAAAGGCTTGTCCACCAATGGTTTTGCTGCACTGTGCATGACCTTCAAAGAAAGCAACCGCATCTTCCGCAACTGCGCCGCTTTGTCGGGATTTGAAGCGGACAAGTTGCACAGCTTTGCTGAGTTATGCCACTTCACCACGGGTGTCGCATTGGCGTAGATGAGGCGGAGCAGCTCTCCACTTCGACCTTTTTCTCACGTCAGCAGCGTCTTGGTGCATGGCGACACCAAACCGCCGCATAGCAACGCACCCAGAATGGACAAGTCTCATTCTCTGCAACAACACCGAGTGCTCCCGCTCACCGGTTGTCCTTGAACATGTCCTGCGCCAGCGCGGCGTCCACGTCGAGTCTGTCGAAGCGGAGGTCAGCGAACTGCAGGCGCTGCCCGATGGTGCTGAGAACGCGCAGTTCCTGCGACGTCGGCGCCCACCCCGGCAGCTTCAGGTCCGCGTCGTACACGAAACTGCCGCTCGGCACTGCGAGCAAATGACGTATGGCAATGCTTGTTTGCTCAACTCACCATGTCGAATGACGTCTCAAATATATTCTTGCAGCACTTTGAAACAGAGTGATGACTTCACTGTGGGAGGGAGGTGGCCTGTCGTGTGGAATCGAGGATTGATTCCAGCTTACTTTGCGCAAATTGAAAAACTGAACCAAGCTGCGAATGAGCAGAGGCGTTTTGCTTTGGGACGTGCTGGGCCGTTGCATGCAGTCTGCAGAGTTTTGAGGATGTGCTGGACTTTGGTCAGGGGCAGCGTGGGATGTTCTCTGTTGTCTGAAAGGTGGAGCACCTGATCTGGGGGTACTTGTCCTTTTGTCGATGGCATCTACTGTGGCAAACGCGCTGTCAGAAAAGCCTGAACTCACCGTCGGGTTTCGGGAAACTGCACAGTTCCACGAAGAACTCATCCTTGAAGGCCGTTTCAAGCACGTAGCCCAGAATAAACGAGCAGGACCGCCAGAAGGTCTGCAAAAGAAGACTCAGTGGATTCACTTTTTGTCTGAGCAATGTGCAGAAAGCTTCGAAGCAGCCAGCGCTCTGCTGGAGGGAGCACTGAGTGTTGCCTTTCCGGAGGTAACATGCTGTTGGCAGAAAACACGTTGCGAACAGCTCCATCCATCGCACGGGCGCATGATTGACTTTTCGATCCACAAACAAAGGGACCTTTACGGAATCTGCGCAAGGCCGTGCAAGTCGCTTGACAGACAACAAGAACAAGCACGAAACCGACCTCGTTACTGAGACGGGGGTCCTCGTCCTTGAAGTGGAGGAAGTTGAGTTCGCAGTCTTCCGAGAGGGGGCGGTGCATGTCCCAGGGGACGCCGTTCACCACGGCCAACACCGATCGCCGCATCAGAAACTCCTGAACATCTGCAGAGCGAGTACAACACACTGATGCTCATTTCACACCACATGCGTCAAGAGCTGTGTGTCTGCACGAGTCTGCGGGCGCTGCGTTTCAGAGTCGTTCTGTGTTGTGATGCCACACAGGAAGGCAGCTCGTGGCACATCCTAGTTTAAACACACCCCAACAAAGCACGGATTCTGCAGCATTCGCTTGCAATGGAGATCGCTTTGACAAATGGAACCGCTCTTCGCGCAGTGACACAACTGAATTCTGTCCGTCCCAGAACCTCCACAGCTGACAACATTCACACACTGTCGCCAACACAAACCTTTTGCATCCCTTCGCCAGAGGTAAAAACGTCCCTTCCTTTCCACAATTTCGGGCTTCGTTGGCTCCTTACACAGAATTTACCAGCAAAAAGAAAATGAACTCACGCATGGCGCAATTGAACGGTGTGGATAGCCCCTTGTTCATGAGCAGTGTGCACTGCTCGGGCACGCCGCGGTATTCCACCTTGATCTTCTCTATGCGCGTGATGAGCGCCCTCTGTCGCGCCTTCTCCTTGTCGAACAGTTCACTGCGCCTGCGCCGGACCTCCGAAAGTGACAGTTGCCGCCCACTGCACAAACCTGCAACAGTGTATCCAAAATCCCGATGCTACTCATGTGTCCCCGAAACCAAAGAAACAAAAACAGGTCTGACAGTGTGGATGCCTGCTGAGTTTGTTGTCTGCCTTCAGGAAGATGACAATCAGAAATCGAAACATTCAGGTGAAAAGAATTTTCTCCAGGTCCGCAAATCTTTTGGCAAAAGGGGGTCAGCAAGAATTACATTCAAAAGAAATGGATTCTTCTGCAAGGCCTTTCCATTTGGCATGAGCTCAAAATATTCAAGTCCAACTTGTGTCCAGAGCCTGAGTTCTGTTCGCGGGGTGGGGGGTAGGGGCACCGGCGTGTGTAAAAATGGGACTTGTCCCAAACAGAGAGTGATGGGGTGGGGGTTCTGATCCCTGAGTTTTGGGACAATTGGAAAATGATCAGCATCAGTTTCCAAGCGATCCCAAAATTTTGGGACCAGCGGGTGTTTGGTGCCACTCTAAATCCCCCAAGACATGCCCCAAAAATACAAGGAACAGGTCACAGATTGTTCGTGATCACTTTCACCTGTCCCAAAATTTAGGGACTGCACCCCCCACATCCCCTAATGTCTGCACACACACACACACACACACACACACACACACACACCGAGGACTGCACTAAGTACACTCCGCCGCCAAGGCGGTCGTGCGCTTTGAATGCTGTTTTTGGGCGGTTTGTTTCACCTGGATCGGCCCCGCTTGACATCTGGAGTCAAAATGTTCTCGCGACCATCAAATCCCACGATTCGCCAAACAACTTGAGATCCTGAATGACGTCTGACGACAGCTGCAGATGAACGTGAACTGTCATTCCGTGCAATCTTTGACGTCACCCCATTGCACTATGACTTGGTTACTTACTTTGTAAATTCTAGTTTGAACTCAATGAAATTTGTGTGCTGGTGCACATGTCAGTTGAGGCAGAGAGTCTTGATTTCTTGTTGTACATCCAAATGGTCTTGACTGTCATCGCAAAACTTATGACAAGGCGAAGGAGAATTTCACCCTCCAGAATTGCTGACGCTTTGCACCAGCATCAGCAGTTACCCGATCAAAGTGTACTCAAAAGAATATTCTCACCTCTTTTCGTTTTCTTCTGGACGACATTGACGAGCTGTGAACAGACTCTTCGACAAAAATGTTGAGGGAATATCATCTTTCATTTGCTCACATGTACCGGAAGTCAAGCCTTGTCTCTTCTTCCGCAGGACTATGTCATTCCGCTTGCAAATTGGGCACACTTGTCTTGATTCAATTTGATCGTCTAATATTTTGAGCGTAGTTGAATTTGTTATGATCTTGCAAAGCGTGGTGGTGGTTTGATTATCAAGGCAAAATAAAGGCCGCATTTCAGACAGATATATTTGCCCTATTTTTTTCGTTCATTATGGAGCTGTATCGCAACATTGTGAAGGAGCCCAACGACCATCTCTTTGTGACTTGTCCTCAAATCAGGGAATTGCCAACAGTCAACAGCACGCGACCTAAGATTTCAATGAAAAGGAAAAGTCTCGAATTTTCTTTTTCATTGCAGAATCCCGCAAATTTAAAATTGTGCACATCCCAAGGAAGAAAATACTGCGCTTGAAAATTGGACGCAAGTTAGAGGAACCGCATCACCAGATCACTACTCAAGTTGCCAAGCAACGACGACAACTGCCAGCTGAACAACAGCAACACGGAAACAATTTAGAAAAGCCTGTGTTATGTTTGATATGTTCCGTACGAAGCACAACAACAGGAAATAATACATTTAGATCTACATCACAATGGTGAGTGGATTGACAAAATGTCAACAACTGAAGTTTTGCGCAAATCTTGAATTGACTGTCTGCTTTGGAATCTTGTTAAACTGGATACACAGATTTGAGATCCAGCTCTGAACAAGATCAAGATCGAGATTTCTGGACGTCTGGATCAACACAAACGTTTGACGATCTGTCCGTGGTTTTTCAGCCGAGCAGTGCGCTGAGTTATGGCTCAAGTGGGTCCAGAAGGGCTCACACAAGACGATATCATGCCATCTCCTACACCTCACAGGTAGATCTTGAGTCTGGAGGGTCTGGACTCGTTCCAGCCTCCACAGCAAAATATGTCATTCGGACATGACACGCAGACCCAGAGAGCCCGCATCTTGTCGTTCTGTGCAAGCTGTTTGAAAATGCACGCGCCTAGTTTTCTCACTGAAAATCTGAAAGGCTGCTTCGAGTGGCGCTTCGATACTCAACCAGAACTATAGACTCGTGTTCGTGGACAAACGGTAGAATCTATGTCTTTCCGAAACCTCACACACGCTCGCTCGTTCGTAGGTGGATGAGTCTTTGTTCGGGACGCCGCATCGAGAGACGCGGCGCGCGGAGATGATGCAGGAGAAGCGGCTGCGCAGCCCGATCGAGCAGGAGGCGCAGCGCCGTAGCGCCTCCCGCCGCAAACAGCAGCAGCAGAAGGAGACGGTGCAGGTCGTTACCAAGGACCTCATCAGAAATCTCACGTGAGGATTTTGACCACACCGAACAAACACTGAGTGCTTCGCAATTCTGTGTCACCAAAGAGGCACATTTCTTCACAGCGAGCGAGGGGACCCGTTGGTTTGGAAAGCACACGTTTTGTCCCCAGATGAGGACATGCAAACTTCTTGACTCGTGGTGCACAAAGGGTTTGAAATCGGGTCTCCAGTCTGTGTGATTAACTTGACAGTTTTTGACCATTGAGTTGATGTTGACCATTGAGTTGATGTTTACACACAGAGTGTCGGACGGGGACCCGTCCGGTCAGTCGGTGGTGCTTCCACAACACGAATACTGGCGAATTAAAATGTCGTCTCGGGTGTTGACGGACGAGGAGAGGAGGGCGGCCGCCGAGGCACGAAGACGCGAGAAACAGGAGGCCATGGTGAGTGAAGATCCCGTGGTGCGGAAAATTCTACGACCAGGAAATCGTGATGTGGAGTTTCTTTGGGAATTTGCGGCGCAAGCCCGATTTCAAAATGTGGTCTGGCAGAACAAGAGAGGTCCGTGACAAACCAAAAGGCAGGCCGGACGGACATTTCTCAGGTGGACATTTGTTTCACCTTCCCCTTCAGCACGAAAACGAAGAACACACCATCAGGTGCTCATCGCAAAGGGGACTTCGTACTTTGCCTGTCAGCAGTTTCCTTCACACAAAGTTGAATTGTCTTTCGCTCTTCAGTTGCCCAAACGTACTCAGGAACATTTCTGTTCTTTGCAGGAAGGCGCTCAGGAACGTAAAAATTTTATGAAACAGAAAGACCTGACGAGACACAAAAATGAAAAACTTTCCGAATTGGAAGAGGAGGAAAGAGAAAAACAGGTAGGCAAACAAAAAGGAATTCTGAGAGTGGACAGTTTGATGTGGTGGCCATGGGAACAAGCACGTTCCAGTTCCAGTTCCGTCTCCAATTACCAGACCAGACCTGCAATAGTACGGAGCGTACAATGGTAAATGATCACGAGGACAGTAACTGGGGAAACGAAGAAGGTCAATCCCCCCGAACTTTCTTTCCTTGATGTCAGAGACACAGCAACAACGTGAGAGATTCTTCATTGCCCTTCAACCTAGTTTTTGCGGCTCTTGGCTAAAATTACCGTCATTGGGTTTCTCTTTGTGACAGGCATACTTGACGCAGCAAGCAAATGAGCTGCGGCAAGAGCAAGAAGATGAAATTAAGCATCTAAATGAGGTGGGCTGATTTTAAGGGCTTGAGACGACAATTGTTCGTAAATGTAGCACAGAAAAGATTTCGAATTCACCTGCGACGAAAAGTTCACCACTCTGTTTGCAGCTTGTTTTTGAAACATGTCATGTGGTTGGCCCGAATCCTCCAGAAACGCCAGGTTTCTTTTTCCCTCTTGTTCAACATCGCTTCTGTCTGTGTTTGTGCAGCTCATCTTGAACGCAAAGTGTCATGCCATACGAGATGCACAGATTTTGGAAAAGCGAGAGATTGATGGTGAAATGACTGAAGAAGAAAAGAGACTGGATCGAATGATGGAGGTGAGAAAACGTGCTTCTCAAGCACACTCACACAAACACACACACACACACACACACACACACACACACACACACACACACACACACACATCTGTGGCCACACAAGTTTCATCTTGAAAGTGGTACGAGTAAAACAGCCACTCCTTTCTCCCTTTTGCAGGGCAGTGCTTGTGTAAGCCCCAGATTTTGATACATTTTAATTTCCTGCCCCCAAAATCTTGATATATTTGCATGCCCTCTGCAGGTGGACCGGATGAACGCGATTCGGCTGCAAGAGGAGATCGAGCAAAAGCGCGTCGAGGAGCGCCGCATCGGGGCGCTGCAGATCATGCACCAGATCCAGGAGAACGAGCAGGTGTGTGAGTGACGCGCAGTTCCGCATGGGAGTCAAATTATGTGAATTTTGAAGTGCGGTCCAAACAACAGTGCTCAGGTTTGGTGTTTGTTGCCTTGGCAACGCCAGGCCTGTATGAATGGCCGAACGTTGGCTTCGGGACCCCGTCCTGCATGTGGAACCAGACAATGTTTCCCTTGCATCAAACCCGTTCAGGCTGACTCGTCAGAGCGGACTCCAGCGGGACGAAAACGGTGCCCAAATTGTTTCATTCGGATTGTTTCCACTGCAGAATAAGTTGCTGGATCTGGAGCGAAAGGATCAGGAGAACAAGTTGGCGCAGAAGTACATCGACAAACTGTGCGAGGAGGACCTGGAGAAGGAGAGGCGGCGCCGTGAGGGGCAGCGCCAGCTCCGCGAGGACCTGAACGCCGCCAACCAGACGCAGCTCGAGCGTCGCGAGCTCGAGAAGCAGCAGGACGTTCTCGTCGACCTCAAGGTATGTGTGCGGTACAGGGTTTTGCTGTGGACCGAATGTGGACGTTTCTTGTCGGTCACAAGGCTTCGGACTTGAGGTTGTTTCCATGGTTGCGTGGTGTTCATCCGTGTGCACTCACAGAGTGTGTCAGACAACAGCACCATTCCGTTTGGAAGTTATCTGTGGGGAAAGGGTACTTTTGAAAACCCATTTAGGTGGCCCAAACCTGTTGAAGGGGGCACAAATACAAGCGACGGGGTGAGGTGGAGCCTCACATTTGTTTCTGCATGCTTGCATGACTTGTGTGCGCTTTCAGGCAATAAGAAACCTTCTGCCTGTCCCATTTTCACCGCAAACAGTTGGAAAAATCTCAAATGCTTCACGCGTGCCGCCTGTTTTTCGTGTTTCCAGGTGCAAGAGTACCAGCAGGCGAAGGCGGAGCGGGAGGCGGCGTACGAGGCGGAGCAGGAGCGGCTGCGCGTCGAGAAGGAGCGCGAGATCGCGCGGCTGCGCGCGCTGCAGGAGCGCGCCAAGGACGAGCAGGCCGAGCGGGACGCGCTCCGGGCCAAGCGCGCGCAGGAGGCCGTGAGCACTTTGTCGCAGTTCTCACTCTATTTTAGGCAGAAGTACCTTCGGGCAAATGGTCACGGCTCAATTTGGCGTCAAATCACGGCCAAAGCAAGGCGGTTTGATCTCATGTATGCTCAGATGTCAAAGCCTCCCGACAGTGCAAAATCCCAGCTGGTTGTCGATGTTTGATCAAAGAGAACAAAGCTGGGCTCCACTGAACGAAGTATTTCGGGGAACAGGAAACTCCAAACGCCAATTCTATTCCGGTGAGCAGGTTGCTGACTGAGGGGACCAATCATGCACGGGTGGAAAACTCCACTCTCGTTCCTGGGCACGCGGAATCGTCAAAAGTGAAAATCATTCCCGTTGGGAGCACGTGAATATTTGGTACATTTCTGCCAAGTGTGTGGCAGAATTCTACGATTCCGTCCCCCAGCCGCTACTTTGTCCGACAGACGGAGCGCGAGTGGCGGCGGAAGGAGGCGGAGGAGACGCGGCGCAAGGCGGAGACCGAGGCGATGCTCAAGGCCGCGCGCGCGCGTCAGATGGACCAGAAGGAGCACTTTCTCGCCGTGCAGGCCCAGCGGGAGCGTGCTGAGTTCGAACGCGTCCTCAGGTACGCTGGGCTCGGAAAATCCGTTTTCTTTGTCATGTTGAAATGCACCGGTACACCAAACGAAAGTATTCTCGGAGAGGGTGAGGGAGCAGGCGGGTTGGGAGTCCTTTCAGAGTAAGCAAACAAAAGTACTCGCGGTCAGACAGACAAAGTACTTGCGGTCTGACGCTTCAGTCAAATTGTTTCTTGCTCATCTGGCAGCATTGGCCACAGGATTGGCTCTGCTTGATGGAGAAAAGACTCTTACCACAAAGGTCTCTGATCAACAACACTGTTGTTCTCTTGTTCGTAGTGTTTCAGGCATTTGAAAAGTCAATGCACGAAACGTTTCTTTTTCTGCAGGGCGCAGCAGGAGCTAGTGGAGAAGGAACGGAAAGAGGAACAGGAGAAGGGGCTTCAACGAGACAAATACCGAGCAGAGGTGAGGGGCAGGAAGGGGGTGATGTTGGGAGCTGTTTGTTGCGTGAAGCTGAGGAAACCGTGAGGAACAGGCAGGGGCTGGCAGCAGGAGTGAGGTCGGAGTTGGGTAGCCTGCAGGAATTAGAAAGGGTGGGGTGGAGAAGTTAACAGCCGATTGGGGACATTCAACAGGTTGGGGTCAGGGAGTGGGTAAAAATTGGACCCCTGGGAGCGAGGAAGATGGGTTTGAACAAGTCAGGTGCAACTGGGCCTTGGTTCAGAGAACGGTTCAATTCTAAAGTCTGAGGCAGGGGTGGTTATGGTTGCCGCAAAACCCCACGTACAAGTCACACTTTCAAACCAATTTTTGACAGCAAAAGTTGGGGTACGACTTCTTTTAGCGGAATTGCCTTTTACTGTTCTTACTGGTCGCCAACCTTCAGAGGCCCACAAGGTATTTGGCAAGGTTGGGCTTGGGGTGTGGGGAACGGTTGGGGTGTCGGGGTGTTGGGTGGAGCCGAGGAGAACAAGGACATGCACAGTGAGAGCCTTGTTGCTTTTACGAGGGAGTTTTCCAATGAAACGGTTTCTTTCCCATAAGTACCAATTCTTGCAACGGAGAATGCTGACATAAGGCCACATCATCACTGCCTCAAATGTGATCCTCATGACCAGAGGATCATGTATCTGTGCCAATCCCAAGACCCAATTGATCAGAAGGTTCGCAAATATAGTCCCCTTTTTCTCAGAGAGGAACCGTTTCATAGGAACACTCCTACGTACTTGTTTTTCACAACACCATAAAACATGAAAAATTTTGAACGGCTGTGTTGTGGTTTCGAAGGTTCGGGAGCAGATTCAGCTGAAGGAGGCGCTCAAGATCCAAGAACGGAACGATTTCTTCGAGGAGGGCGCGCGGCTGGACGCGGAGGCCCACGCCCGCAGAGCCAAACTCGACGAGATCAAGCGCAAGAAGCTGGAGGAGCTCAGGTGGGTGTGGGTGGAAGGGTCGTGAACAGGACGTCGGGCGTTGGGAGGGAGGGCGGTGCCAGGGATTGGAAAAGAGAACGGAAGGGGAAGAACGAGGTGGGGTGTTGGTGTGGCATTGCGGTTGTGTGCATGCACATGTGTGTTGGCGTGCTTGACGAGAAAACAATTGTTTTTGTGAAAATACTGCAGAACGACAATTCCTGGCTCTGTGAAAATCGTAGTGCGAGCTATTGATTTTCTTTCTGCAGGAACATGAACGTTTATTGTCCATTTGTTCCCTTTGCACACAGGGGCCTCGGACTGCCAGACAGATACGTTCACGGCGTGGCTAAAAAAGCGAACATCCCCTTGTCGAACCAAGTCGACGTGTGTTGATGACGTCACAGTAGTACGTCTGTTTGTCTTGGTACAAACGTTCCGTGTTGTTCCCAGCCCGTCCGTCCTGAGTGCCTTTGACTCGGAAGACGTGGCTCCATTTTGTTCTTCATTTTTGTTGCATATGTCACAAAGGAATTTGCTTTCTTTTTGTCTCAACTCCTTTTTGGTTTTGTTTGTTTTGTTGTTTTTGTTTTGCGATAGCTTCCAATCTAACTCCAAAATGCTCATCTGTGTTTTCAGTTGCAGACTGCATGTTTGTACTCTGGTTGAGACCAAAAGTCTGGGATTCTCGGCAGTGCCAGAAGCCCAGCCAGAACACTCGAGAAATAATGCTTTGGTCCATTGGCAAAACGGAACCCTTTTACCTCTTGCGTTGGCCCTTTCGCTTGACAGACAAATCTTTTTGTGAAATTTCTGTTTCACAAAACATATGTTCTATACATTCTCTTTGTCATGTCTGGACACCCTCGACAGCGACAGCTGGTTTTGACTGTCCATCTCGTCTTTTACACATTTTGGTTTCAGGTCACAAAACTGAACCTTTGTTTGTGTAGAACTATTCAGCCACATCTTTCTCGTTTTTTGGGCGCCTGACATGACAAGCATTTGCGTCAAAAGTTGAGAAAACCCTCACAAGTGCTACTGTCGCAGTGAATGAACTCGAATGACCCAAACGTTTTGTGGAGCGCACCTCATATTTCTTTGGGTCTGCACTTTCGGGAAAGTTTGGAGGCACATTCACACACGTACATACACAAAAGAGGCAAAGTGGAGGATAACTTGTCAATTTTGGATACTGGAACCCTGCTTTGTTCTTGTTTCAGACACATGGGTATTCACGACAAATACCTGGCTCAGGTGGAGCGAAAGATCAACCAACCGCAGCACATAGCAGCTTGACGTTCCACTGCATCGATGGTGGTCTGAATTCTTCAAAAATATTCGGAATTGGATTCATTTACCAAGGAACACAAAAACTACCAACAATCAGTTTTGCTGTTTTGTGCTTGAAAATCGTTTTCTGAAACTGTTTAGGTTTGACTTTTGGAGAGGCTCGTACCATGCAGCACAGAGTGCCAGAACATCGTTTCTAAATCTGTGTATCCGACCAGTATTGCCTGAGGGACGGTTCTTGCACAAAACTTGTGCTCCTGTCGCCCGAATGAAATTTCTCGCGAATGTCAAAGGTTGTCCCAGCACGAGCTGAATTCTCTCGTGTTTGGTGACATTTCGACAATCATTTCCGTGCATTTCCTCGTTCTTGTTTTTCTGTAGGCTGTGATAGTCTGCGCTGTCGAGCAAAGTCGATGGCTACAAGCACGTAAACATTTGGAAGTGAAGGTTGACGGATGGTGTCCATTGGTGAAACAAAATGGGTGTCCGCGTGCGGACAGTCTCTCGTTTGCAAGGATCCTCTTTACCCTTGACGCCGAAACTGTCTTTCTTGCTGGCGAAGAGAAAAAAGTGAAAGTTTGAATATTTTTCAGGGCCTTCCAAGGTTTTGTTTCAACAAATTGTGAATTTTCTGAACCAAGACATCTTGTTATCGTGCAGACAGTTCTCGGTAAAGAAAGGATACAAAATAAACGCGTGTCAAACGAATGCCTGGTTCTTCACCATGTCTTTGAGACTTTGACAGCAATCGACTTTTTTCGTGCTCGATCCAAATCGCCTGATTGCGTGCTTTTTGCAGTGATCACCCTGTTTTTGTTTGTGCCGCACGTGTTTTTGTGGACATCCCGTACACGGGGAGGGGGGGGGGTTGGGTCATTGTTCAAATCAAGTAGAAAATGTTGGAGAACGTTTCTAATGGGCGGACTGTCCCCCCACCCAACCATCAATTTGTGTGTGTTGGGGTCAGGACTCATTCTTCAAAAATTTTTTGGTACAATCAAAAAAGACTTCAGCCGTGCAACATTCCTTTGCAAGTGCTGTGTCACAGGGACCAGAGATCGCGCGCTTTTTGGTCTCTTGTTTTTGTTTTAGACTGTCAAAAGCTCCCAAACTCACATTTCACCTGTTCTGGCTGGAACAGGTCTGCACATTGAAGCAACTTACGTGCTTGTCTTACCAGGTCCAACTGAGCTACAGGATGCCACGCACGCGAGATACAATCAAGTTGTCTCAGCAAACAAGACTGACTTCTTCTTTTTGCTTTGGGTTTTATTATGTCATTTCATTTCATGGAAATTGAAAGATCATGTTGAAATGTGACCTTCTTATCGCTCGCTTGAGCTGCTCGGGTTACGCCCCTCCGGCTTCACTCTTCTGGCTCTCACCGCCCGCGGTTACACTTGTGCCTCCTGCCTCACTCTTCTCACTTGCGCCTCCTGCCTCACTCTTCTCACTTGCACCTCCTGCCTCACTCTTCTCACTTGCACCTCCTGCCTCACTCTTCTCACTTTCGCCTCCGGATTCACTCTTCTCACTTTCGTCTCCAGCCTCACTCTTCTCACTCTCGGCTTCTGTCGTTTCTCCTCCCCCTTCACTCTCTCCCGCCTCAGATTTGGTGTCGGCGGTCCCAGCCTGGCCAAACGCACAAGAACGCGATCTCAAAACTTTGCAACAAGAAGCAGGCGATTGTGGCAAAAACACGGTACTGAGCCTTTCGCGGCAGAAACGAACGCGTTCAAAATCAAAAGAGGAGAAAAAGTCACCACCCTTCGAGAACCTTGTTTTTGAGTGGTAAATTTGACAAGGTTGCACCGGTCGCTTGGATTCTGGTTTCTCAAATCACCGCGAGCTCCACAGGGCTAATTTTTTGTGCGCATTTTTCTCCTTGCAAACCAAAATCTGGTTCGACAAAAACGTGTTTTTTGCAGGCACCATGTCACGAAAAGCAGCAGAGAGGCAAAGCGGAATTGATCACCCGAAGCTCCCGAACCTGAGAACTCACCTCGGAAACTTCGTCTCCTCCCGCGGTGCTTGCTTCGTCCCCTTCCTTCTTTTCTTCTTTCTTGTCTTCCTTTTTATCTCCTTTCTTGTCTTTGTCTTTCTTGTCTTTGTCTTTCTTGTCCTTTCCTTTCTTTTCTGCTTTCTTTTTCTTTGCCTCTTCCTTTTTCTTTTTCTTTGCCTCCTTCTTCTTGTTATTTTCTTCGAGGGCTTTGTTTATTTTATCGACCTGAGGTTGAAATTTCTTCAGCATGGGATGCTTTTCTGGAAAGGAATACAACAAAAGTGATTCATCGATGCCAACCAGGTGGGTGTTGGTTTCCAAACAATTACAAGTTGGCATCTCAATCAACATGGATGCACAGGGTCCAGCCTTCCAGGAGACTACAAGGGAGAAGAGGTTTTTCATCAGAAGTGAAATTATTTGAGGGAGGTGAGAGAGGATTCTCAGGCTTCTTGCTCTGTTCCAAGGTTGCATGCAGTTCAAGGACACGATCCTGACTGAGTTCACTCTGGTGAAGGCCACAACTTGTTGTGCCTTCAGTGCAAAAAGGGGATTTTCCTTTCGATAATCTCTCAAGGGGGCAGGTGGCACAGTCCTGAACTCCTCAGATCTTCAAGCAGATTGAGCTTTTTCGAGAACTTTGTTGCTATGTGTGAGGGAAGCCTCGCAGAAGGGAGACACGATTTTCCGCAGAGGTTTGAAGGAGAACAGTGTTGACGGAAGAGACTTTCAGTGCTTTCGTCAAGTCATTTTGATTCAAGGGAGCCTGTTTTCACCAAAGCTGGCTGTGAATATGTGTTGACCAAAATCTCTTATCATTTGTCATTTTTGGTCAAAACAAGGAAAAAGAATTGATGTGAAAGCACACAAAAAATAAGAAGACATGTATGAAACAAGAAGGCCACGCCAAAAAATAGCTCCATGGAGCTCGCGGTGATTTGAAGAAATTCTGATTTTGCTCACTGATTTCCCACACTCTGATTTCACTCATTCTGATTTCCCTCACTCTGATTTTGCTCACTCTGATTTCCCTCACTCTGATTTCACTCACACTGATTTCCCTCACTCTGATTTCCCTCACTCTGATTTCCCTCACTCTGATTT
>JAAUXT010148372.1_pt1 | contig 15997 bp, 18 predicted proteins | sample 7278171 | NCBI WGS metagenome assembly JAAUXT01 (sample SAMN14350112, study PRJNA611818) | marine sediment metagenome | isolation source: surface marine sediment (1.8m) | place: French Polynesia: Moorea | collected 2018-08 | reverse complement strand
GAAGGCAATACAATGATGATGAACTGAACACATCAAACGCCAACAACTGCAAACAATGATATCGCAACAAAATCACTGCAAATGAACCTGTACTTTACGCAGAAACATTGCTGTTGCCTGATGCTTTCAGTGAAACCTCCCTGCACGGCAGATTTGAAGCATTACAGGTGGCATTCAAACTAAGTTGCCTCATGATGAGTCACTCTATTTCTTGTCAAACTTTCTGAAAAACATTATCCAAAAAGCATCGTGTCTATTCCATCTTGATGTCAACGGTGAACAGTGGCAACTGTTCCTCTCAGAGAACATCGGCGACACGCTCGACATGTTCAGACAGCTTCACAGCACACCACGTCAATTCACAACAAAAACAACTTGGATTCCAACTTACCAGAATGGGGTAGGAGGTGGAGGAAAAAGTGGGCAGGTGCAGCACGGACCCAGTGTAATGTGAGCCTGCTACAACACCAAACGCCTTCTAGACGAAGTAAACAACATGCCACAACAACTACCACACGTACACACCACAATTCGAAGCAAAACACCAAATATGGCAAAGAAAATCCTGTCTCACCAGGGAAGGACAAGTGCCAAAACCAGTACTGCACGACACTGCTTTGCCATAATTTAGCATTTTGCTCGATGCGTTCAAACACGCACAGACCCGGTCATGCCTCACTGTGATACAAGGCACAAATGAATGCAACAAAGGCGAATGTTGTTTTCGTTGCACAATAAAAAAAGCGTACAATTCTGGCGTGACTTGCTCGTCAATTATCAACGCCCCGCAAAAAATCTAGTGAGAAACAGTTCGTGTACCTAAACTGCAGAATGAAACCACAGGACAAAAAGTCACAAAGGGAGTGTTCTCCAGTGCAAAACTCAAGTGGACCGAGTTTGCTGACAGCACAAAAACCAAATCAAGAATTTGACAGCTGAAGCAAACAATGTTCATTCAACGCCTTGGCACTGATGCTACTGAAGCAGTTCTACAAACACCGCAGCTGCGAGGGGAGGGTGAAGCGGTACCTTGTTGCTGTGCCTGTGGTGGTCGCGGGGTTCGAACATGGACGCGGGCCGCGTGTTGCTGCCGCCGCTGCTGCGGTCGCTCTGGTGATCGCTGCTGCGGCTGCTGCGACGCGGCGACGCGCCGGAGGCGGCAGCACCGGCTTCCTGCTGCGGCTACAAGTCACAACACACTTCACTAGACTCCATGCACCAACCCAAAACACAACTTCTTACGTCATTAGCAGTCTCAGTTGCACGTTTTCGAACAAAGAGCAAGCTTAGACGTCGCTGGGTCCAAACAGTTCACGAAGTTTGAAGGGTTGCACAAAAGGCAAGATATTCAAGAAGCATGTGAAACGAGCCACATGCACAAAGCGTAAAGTGTTCATTTCATGCAAAACGAAGCAACAATCTGGTCACGTATGCCAGGACGTCACGGCAATCGGGGCACAATCCACGAGAACAGTATGCTATCGGATGTCATCGAACCTGTGGAGGACTAGAGTGGAGCTGAGCTTGCTGCGGTACGTGAGTCACTGTCGTCACGGTTGTCATGGATGGGTTCAGAGTTCTCTTCATCGATTCATTTTCTGACACCAGTTTGTGAACCTGAAAACAAGCAAGCTCCAGTGTTTCCTCTTCAAATTGACTGCCATTGAGAGAAATAATTCTCGACCACACAGCCTGTCTCCCCAAATGCCAATAACAACAACGGCAGCCTTCTATCTGATCAAGTCATAAAATCTCTGTGCTCACCATGTTTTGCAAGAGATTTATTTCCTGTCGCAGATCTGTGTTGGTCTGTGCAAGGTGCTGGACTTTGCCTTGACTTTCCATCAGAGCTCGCTTTATGCTCAGGAACTCAACGACGGAAACGTTGCTCGAATCACCAGCAGCTTCTGACGAAGACGCGAGACTCTGCAACAGAGAACACACCTGTTGTCAAAATGCACGCAACCAGTTTGTGGCGGGCCTCCGTAGATCTGTATTTTCTGTGGAGATGTGGAAAAAAAATACCCAAAGAACTCACCTCACTGGTATTGTTGTTCGGTGATTTCACTTTTTGGTCAGGCAGGGCTCCTTTTTCGTCTTTCATGCTTTGGTTATCACCTGTTTGGACCAGAAGTTGGACTCTCAGGAATTTTTCTCACGCAAAACATGTTTTGTTCAATCGAGAACACTGTCCGTCAGGCTTACGCACCGATGCTGGCGTAATCCTCATCAGAAGCAACTGTGTCATAAAGCGGTTCGTCGTCGCTGAGACTGCTCGTTTTCCCCTTCTCTTTCTTGCTGTTGGAATCAATCGTGTCCGTGGACCGAAAGATCACTGAAATCAACAAGTAGAACCAAACCTTGAAAACCGTAGTCTCGAGAAAGTCGACAGAAATTATCGGATACGTTGATGATTGCAATACGGTACCTTTCTCACGACTCGGCGTGGATGCAGACGAGACCGGCGTGCCGATGCCCTGTTGTCGCCGCTTGGCGTCGCTCAGTATATCAATGATGAGCGTCGCAAACTCGCGCGCGTTGAACCGCGCCAGTTTCTGCCGACCCTGGTTCCTCGTGCTGGAGAACTCCGGGTTGACGGGAAGGAATGGGACGGTTTGACGGTCGCTGACTAGAGAGTTGTCCGTTTGTGACTGGAGCCAAACTACCGAAAAGCAGAATCTCTTTCAGTGAAGCTCTCTTTGCAGTACGAAAGAACCGAACAAATGCCAATAAACAAAGACAAAGCACGCCGATTTTGTCGATGAACAACAAAACAAGTCATTTGTGGCTTGAAGCGAAGTGCCCTTGAGCTTCGAATCAAAGAGAAATTCTGTTGCTCTTACTCTGGTTATTTTCTCTCCGATCCACTTCATCATACACGTCCATGGCTAACTCTTCAAACAGGTGATTCGGCAACTGAAAATCGCAGTTGATTTCTTTTTTCCATTGCTGATGCGTTTCTTTCTCATCGTACACTTTCATGTTGAGTCGGTGCCCGTTTTGATTTCCAAATTTTTTGCACACAAAGAATAAAATCACTTCTGACTGCAGCTCAGTCCTTTTTGTGACTGGAATTCGTCGCACGAACAAGACTCACCGCTTGCAACTTCTTCTTGGCGGCTTTCGCCAGTTCTGACAAATCCAAACTGCTGTCTGCCATTTCAGGGATAATAAAATTTTGCCCGGTTCTGTGATCTGTAAGACACACCAAACCGTGCAGTGCTTTCGAACAGGGTCAAAGCTGCTGAAAATCGCGAGGTGTTTCAACGAAAATATTGCCTTGCGATCAACAGATCGTACCTGGTTTTCTGCCACAGAGGAAGTGAGCCAGTCTGTCTGTCAACTCAAACTGACACTCATTCAATCTCTCTGCAAAATCCGTGTGCCCTTCAACCCTGAAAATACGATCATACTCCTACAAAACTGTCCGGTCAAAGGCAACAAACTCCGAGATGACGGGCTTTCCATACAAGTACCTGGCGTGATCCATGGGCGTCTTGCCGTTGGAGTCGTAGGCGCCGGGGTCGGCGCCGTAGATGAGCAGCAGCTCGACCTGCGACGCCTGTGCAGCGCCGGCCGCGACGTGCAGGGGGCAGTTTCCCTTCTCCTGGTGACACAATTATCACATGACCAATTGCAGATGCCTGAATCTTGTGAAGTGCACTTGTTTGATCACACCCAGCTAATTTAGAGTTGTGTGTTTCGGTTGGAGCTCATTTAGATTGTGTGTTTCGGAAGGAGAGGCAATTATTGAAAGAATATGCTGTCACTTTGGGTGCGATTTTCGGGTGTACCACAAGGAATCAATCTGACGTACTGTGTGAAAGTAGTTTGGATCAGCTCCAAGTGACAACAACCGAAGAGATGTTTCCAAATTCCCCGTTCGGACACTGGAGTGCAGTTGCTGAAAAAGTAATGTTTCTCCAAAGTGGACGTAGCAAAACAATGAGCCTCTTCAAAAATCGCACAACTTTCTTTTTTTCTCGACCAAATGTATGTTTCACCCCTGACCCCTGCCGAAAATTTCAGGTGGTGGTCACCCCTTGTCACTATCGGGAAGCTGTCATGGGTCGGGGAGATATTCCCCCAGTACTGGTCACTTCCAACAGCTGCCTGGTTGTGATCACTGCTGAATAGCTATCAGGAAGCGGGGTGGTGTGATCACTGCCCAAATTTTCTGATGGTGGTCACCCTCGATGACTACCGATTGGTCACTGAGCAAGCTCCCTGCCACCCAAACCCGTTGCCAGTACATCCCAGTCAACGTGCCTGTGTGGTGGTTGGAAGCTTACCTTGCTTAGATCATCAGTCGACGTCACTTCTGAATCTTTCGGCTTTGTAACAAACGACAAGAACTGATACTTGGCTCGAATGAAATCTGCTTTTGTTGGGCTGCAAAAATAATTTGAACACTCCGCTTGCAACTGAAAGCACATAGCAGAGTAACTGCCAGTGACACATGGTCTAATTTTTTGCAGATGGCAAATCATGCATGCTTACTGCACGGGATCTCTCGGGTTGGGTTTACGCTTGCCCGGTTTGTTGTGAGAGGGTTCCAGCAGTGAATGTTCCCAGATGCTGTTGGCTCCCAAACTGACGAGCTGATGAACCATCTGCAGCACATGTAAAGATAATTTTCAGTGCCACGAAAGAAGCTGCAAATCTCTTTCCGCTCGCTGTCGAACATGTTTCTTCGCCCCAATATTTCTGGAGAGCGGTCTTTCACAGGTGAAGTAGAATCAGGACTAAGATCCCCAAATCACACGTGGACAGAACTGAAGACGCAGGTACCTGAAGCTGAGCTGAGCTCCACGAACCCTTTCGAAGCGACTTGACTTGCGAGACATGACGCCCCAAGCTTCTGTGAATGCTGCAACACTCGTCACAGATCAAAACTCCACGATTTATGGAAGCCCAAGTGGCATCTGTAATTCAACATGCCATATTTTCAACACAAGAAACGCTCGTCAGGCTGAAAAGATTTGTCAGGATTCATCTGATGACTTGAACACCTGAATGAAACCCTTCAGGTCAAGTTGGCCAGGTGAGTCAAGAAGAAATACCCACAGACCGGAGGTGGAATCGCCAACAGTCCAGCTGTTTTCGCTGGTTGGCTCAAGAATGTTCCTTCCTTCGAGCACACCGTCAACATGCTATCCTTTTCCCAGATTCAACGTGTTCGAAAGCTGTGCTGCACGAAGGTGGAAGATCGACTCTGACTCGACTCTGACTCAGATTTGACAGGCCACCCCTGACGAAAGTGAATCAGTAGAGAGCACTAACCTGGCGCACTGCAGTCCGCACAGATGCTTCCTCCGGGTCGAATCTGTCCCCGAGACATCCTTGCAGACTACAAGTCCAGCCAAAAGCCTTTGATAATCCAAACTGTTGCTGTTTTCTTTTGCGGGCTTCCAGTTTGCTCACACACAAAACAAACATGGATGCTGCAGAGCTGTAGAGAATCAGGTTTAAAAATAAACCGAAGACACCCAATGATGATTAACACAGGCACTTTAACAAAAAAATATAATTAAAAAAAAACATCTGAATACTATTGGTGCAATACAGACGACGACGCAGCTGAATATATTTATTTAGAAACTTCAAAAATAGATTGCACTGCGCAAAACAACCCCGGAACGGAAGGGAAAACCGATAGCACTGGGTTACTTCTTGTCAACACCGGAAAATTTTTACCTTTTCAATTTGTGTGCGGTTATCTTTGCAGTAATGGCCTCAAACTCTGGCCAGAATGATTTTCCTATACATTGGCTCGTTTGGCACAACGACTCCGAAGCTCTTGATGATTGTCTGAAGAGGAAAGAGGTGGGCGAAACATACTCAGACGTTGACAAGTTCTACGAAGATCTCACTTGTCAAATGAAAGTGTGCAGTTGCAAAGGACAAAATACGTCGTCGCTGTTTTGAACGGCTTGCTTCAGCAGAAATAGAATTTAACTTTTTGGTCTGGATCTCAAAGTGTCACTTGTTTGTCGCTGACAGAAGATGCACGTCACGTTGTGACTCACTCTCCCGTGGCAAAACTTTCGCCAAGCTGGCCGCCAGTGTTCAACATTTCAGAAAGTGACTCATTGACCACGAGTGCAGGCGATCACCAACTGAGTGTCTGTAGTTACTCCAGTTCACATGCTTGACTTTTCTGCAGGGTGGTGGCGTCGACGCAGTTGATCCGCGAGGAAGAACACCTCTCCATTTGGCTGTGACACTGGGGCATCTAGAAAGTGCCAGAGTATTGCTGCGGCATGGGGCAGACACGAACATTGAAAACTCAAAATACTGGAGTGGTGAGTATGTTCCGCTGATTGGCAATGTGTTGAGTTCAAATTCCTTCTCCATGAAGTGTCTTGAGACACACAGACCCACTAAGCCTCAGGCAGGCTCGGGGATCTAAACGATGTGTTTTTTGTGCAGTGACCCAAGAAGCAGTGTCCACTGGTGACCCAGAATTACTACAACTGTGTCTGCAATACAGAGATTATCAGCGACTACAAAAACGAACCGAGGGAATACCAGGTTTACTGGACAAATTGAAGGAGGTGCGAAATGTTCCAGATCTTGCATTTGATTTGACAGAAAACGAGGTGATAATCTGGACACGAAGAAAGCATCTGTGACAATTTTGAGAATTTCATTATGTTTCAGGCTCCCGATTTTTACGTTGAAATGAAATGGGAATTCACAAGCTGGGGTAAGAACGCAAAAATATGTCCGAGTCCGAATTGATTGCATGACCTGCTCCGTCGATGAATCACACACGGCCTCGTCTCGTTTCAGTTCCTTTGGTGTCGAGGATGTGTCCCAGCGATACGTACAAAGTCTGGAAAAGCGGTGAGACTTATTTTGAGGGAAAATGTGTGATGTCGGTCACCAGATTTCTGTTCCAATAGCATCTTCACCAGACGCAGAAGAGAATACTTTGTTGATGTCTTTGAGTTGCAGGAGCAAATGTGCGAATAGACACAACGCTTCTGGGTTTTGACAACATGAACTGGCAACGAGGATCCAGAAGCTACGTGTTCAAGGGGGACGGTGAGTGACAAAAGACAACTTTGTCAACACCGCAGAAACGGCAGCAAGTTTTGATACACTCTTCCTCAAACTTGAATTTTGATTTCAGCTAACTGTGCGACAGTGATGGAAATCGACCACGATAATCATCAGGTTTACACAGAAATGATGCAGGTGAAGGCGTCACAGTTTTGTTTGTTTGTGTGAAGTTCGTGGGTTCTATTCAAATAAAAAAAAATGCACTGGAATTTGTGCTTCTAGGTTTTGGCAGAAGCCAATGATCCCAGCATGCTGGCTGCATCAGAAGATTCTATTGCCGCCCGACTCACCTCGCCCATTGTCACCACATACATCGACACAGACAAAATATCTTTTGAACGGTAAATCATTGAAACAGTTGTGGTGAATGACTGGAGATTCAAAGCCAGTCGAGGTGTTCACAAGTTTCTGTCTGATTCACAGAAACAAGTCAGGGATGTGGGGTTGGAGAAGTGACAAGTCTGAAGATGTGAATGGTTACGAATGCAAGGTCAGTTCACAATTGTGATCAGAATGTTTGGTTCCTCTTGCTTTTGATCAGAAATGCGGTGCTTCATAAGTCTTTTGGATTCCACAGGTCTTCTCAGCTACAAATGTTGAATTGGTCACAAAAACTCGAGTCGAACATTTGACCGACACGGACAAGAAGAAGGAAAAGAAATCTCGAACCCCACTGGAGTCTTTCCTCGGGATTGCTGAGCAGCAGGAAAAGGCGGAGGCGGCAGCAGCCAATGGCGTGCGTGACCTTACGGAATGAAACCAATGTTTTCTACACAGCAAAAACTGGTCCCAAAAGAGGAGGCAAACTGATCGATCCAACATTGTATTTTCCTCCAGCAGGAGGTACAGAGCATATCACACAACCCTTGCTCGATCACACCTGAGGATTATTTCAATCCCAACGTTGATCTGGAGGGGAAGGACATCGGGCGTCCAACTGAGCAGACGACGAAAACACAGAAGTTCAAGGCGAATCTCTGGCTCAGCGAGAACTACCCGTTGTCATTGCCAGAACAGGTTTGTCGAGTGTCAATATTGTCAGCGTCCAAGCCGTGAGACCGACTTTATTGACAACAGTGTTCGAAATCATGTGGAGCCTTGAGACTGGAGTCCTCACCAACCGAAGTTCAATTTTTGCAGGTTGTTCCCATCATAGACTTAATGGCTGCAAGTAATGCTCACTTCAAGAAATTGAAAGACTTCATTACGCTCAGTCTTCCAGCAGGTTTTCCTGTCAAGATTGGTGTGTTTTCTTGAGTTCTCATTTCAATTTCCGCAGTGTCGCACGTTCCGGTGCAATGGTGCGAACGAAAATAATACCGAGTAAATGATTTGAAATACACAAAAGCAGATATCTTGAAACACGTGAGAACAAGAAGAAAAAAATTCAAATTGCAGAACTCCCCTTTTTCCACGTGCTCAATGCGAGGATCACGTTCGGAAACATTTTCGGGGCGGAAGCGGCGGCGCCGAACGTGTCGTGCATCAAGGACGCGGAGGCGGCGCCGCTGTGCTGCGTCGTGGACGAGTCCGTGTTCGACCCGCCGCCGTCTTACAGTGTCTTAGGTACGGGATGTGGACATTTGCCACGCCTTTGTTGGGGAATGTGAAGAAGAGCAAGGCATTTTATTGCTATGCCAAACATTCGATCGTTCGTTCGATGCGAAAATGATTCTCCACAGAGCTCACCTTCAGCATGATCATTCGAGGTTTGAAATTTTCCAAAGTTACTCTCCACATTCAAGTTGTGTTTCAGCTTGACGTGAAATCGTCGATGACTATAAATTTGCTCCGTTCGCTCCACTGACGGGTGCCCCACTTTGCACTGTTTGAAGGAGACCACGGCTACGCGGGTCCAAATCGCCTGCGTGATGAGGACGACCAGCTGCTACAGTTCGCGATCCAGCAGAGTCTGATCGACCCTGGAACGGAGAACGAGCAGGTGACATTCTGGGAGGCTCTGAACCGCGACGGAAAGCAGCCGACGGGCGGCTTCATCAACATCGCGTCTGAAGAGGAGCGACAGCTGCAGAGGTGAGTCACGCAGACCTTGCTATCTCAGTAAGTTAGTGTGCGTAGCTGCTTCAGATGGTTCCTCAAACACGCAACTTCAATGCACAAAATCCAAATGAGATCCCCCGCTTTGGTGAGATGATACTGCATAATTCAATGCCACATTGTCTTGTGCACAGAGCGCTGGAGGAGAGCATGAAGCTGATGTCGGGCCCGGGGTCGAACGGACCTGTCGCTGACGAGGCGGACCCAGCCGCTCCGGAACAGCAGAGCAACCCGCACAACGACGACGACAACCAACTGCGCGTTGCCATGGAAATGTCGCGTAGGCAACAAGAAGAAGACGAGAAGCGACGGAAGCAGGAAGAGGAGGAACTGGAGATGATCCTGAAGCTGTCGCTCACGGACAAATGAAAATGGTTGTGCTGTAAGTTAATTTTGAAACATTGCGAAAAATCGGCTCACCATGCACATGTCTGTGGAAGTTTACCCTCGATAATTTATTGCATATTGACCGTGGATGCATGTCTGTTGTGAGACCACTGCAGAAATGCAGAATTATTTGTTGCATTGTTTTCATTGGGCTCGAATGCGTCTCGCACACAATGAAAAAGACAGATTTGCGTTTCACGACCAAAACATGTGAATTGCGAACATTCGCATGTTGTTGCAACTGCGCTTCTGATCATACAAGGAAATGTGAGCAAGTTTTCAAAATACTTTATGCAAGACTCGTATTATCCGAGAAACTGACGAAATTGTTTCCCATTTCTCGTGCATTCAAGCCGCGTCAATATTTTGTGTTTTTGTCCACGAATGAAAGCGGGAAAGTTTGTTGCTCTCCAGCAGTGAAAAGTGAAGCACTATATTGGTAGATTTTTGACATGACAGTTCAGCTTGTTCTGAGCACTTGAACGGGACTTGCTTCGAAAAATGCTGGATTCCGAAACGAAACAGCTCTGGCGTAACAGAAAGCCACGTGAAAGTCGCTACAGTTACGATGCAATCGTATAATTTTCGCGTGATTTGAACGGCGCACATTCGGGTTTTCTCGTTTGCAAGTCTAATGGGCATACCAAACAATCACCTGCAGGCATCGTATTCAAAACTGTGCTGCTTGCTTTATGGGTCAGGTTTTTGGAACAACAAAATGGAACATTTTTGAATTTTTAGTGTGTTCAAGAACTTGAACAGTTTGTGTCCACTGAGGCCAATGGACCCCCTCCACCCCTCACCCACCACCCAACTTGTTGGAGGGGGAGGGGGAATGCCAACTTGACAAAGAACTTGCCCCCCCCACACACACACACAGAGTGGTTGTTAGAAAACAGCCCACTTCCACCACTACATGGATGTGGCCTATAAAAGGTTAAAAATGGTGGATTGACAATTTTTGGACAAGGGTTTTTGTTTCATGCTGTATCTTGAAAGTGGTCAAGAGTCTTTTGGTGATTTTCATCATATATTGGTGGGGCTTTCAAGTTCACTGGGTGTTTTGTTTCTCTAATGAAAATTTTCACCAGTTTTGGGAAGGCTGAAATTGAAAGTTTGAGTCAATTTCATGTTTTGTGCAAATTAAAAACCCGAAGCAAGCAAGCCGAACGAGCAACCCGACTGTTCAAATCACCGAGAGGCCCAGGGGCCTATTGTTGCAAGAACGCGGACAGTGGTGGAAAGTTAACTGTTGTACACCCCACACTTCGCAATGAAACTGTCTTGACCAGCGGAGTGGTTCACACCCTGTACCTGCCACGGTCCCTCTTTTGCTGGTGACCATCCTCTCCGCATCGAGCGTTTGGTTTTGAGCTCCAAAGATTTTTGTTTGCAGAAATGACTTCAATTTGGCCTTTTCACACGATGGCTGCAGACGCATCTTTGCAAGCACCGAATTATTTTCGCCAACAGTGGAATTGCACCTGGCAGTTGGAAACATTGGCCGCTGTTTTTGTTGTTTCCTGTATCGCACCGGATCGGGTGCGGCCCTCGTGTGAAAATGTGACAGCTCAGTTTGTATCAGTTGCCTGTGATATGCAGATCCAACGGAATCTTCAGTTGTAACGTTGAATAGTTCGTGAATTCGTCAAATGTTTTGTTGATATTGCAGCGCAATGAGTTTGTTTCCATCCCAGTGTCAAAAGTGTGAGCGTTGGTGCTCGAGTGTCTTGTTCATGGACCAAAACTGTTTGTTCGCACTTTTTTGTCTTTCGTTGAATCCAATCCGTCGGACTTGCCATCTGGACCGCGTTCGGGCACAGCATGTCTTGTTTTGCTAGCTTCTGTCTGTTTGACCGGTGTTCTCGTGGACTGACCTCCGTGACCACCTCGATGACAACATGTGACACCACGTACCGCACCAACAAATCAACCAGCACAACAAAACGAAAAAAAGGCGTGGTAGACGGTCGTTCTTGTACAGTTTAATTGTACACTTCAACTCAGCATCATTTTGTCAAGGTGGATAACAACCTGTGTAACAATAACAATCAAGGATAAAATTGCGTCTTGATACATAATTTCTCTGGCGTGTGCTAAATTTGTGAAAAGCACGAGACATGAAACATGTGCATCATACAACTAGTCTTTTTGGAATAAAACCGCGGAATAGAATCAAAGACGCGTCTTTTGGAATAACACCGTGGAATAGAATCAAACATACTTCAATATGTTGCATGTTTCGTCCTGATTTGAAACCACTGAGACAAAGAATCTGCTTCGACCCCCACGTGGAGCGGGACACCCCAAACACTGCCCCAAGCACACCAAAAAGTGCCAAGAAACATCTTTGCCACCAGCTGGCTGAGTTCTGCAGAACTGCGTGTTCTTCCCGCTGCATTGCCCGTGGAAGAATTATTCCACTGAACCGATCGCCAGTTGTTGAATCTAACAGTTGAAAAGCAGTCCAAGCACTGCACGCTTCGATACAAAGCGTTGAACATTTTCAAAAATAATGTTTCAATTGAGTAAGAAATGAAATCGACGTAGCACCAATCACTCAAACCAGTTTTACAAATAACTTGCAGTCTGCAAAAATCGTTGATTTTTCAGTTCGTGCACAACTTGATCAACTATACAATTGATGTCCCACGTTTCATCCAGAACACGTTTTGCATAAAATCCACTGCTAATGTGTCTGCATAATTCTGCCCACATGTGCGACAAACAAATCAGAAACCAATCAGAGACCGGCGAAACCTTCAAATCAAACAGCGTTCGCGTCACGAAAGGTGGTAATTGCCCACATTTCTGACATTTGTCACCAAGAAAATTGAAAGAAAAAAACTGTAACTTCGTTGAAACTGTACCGCTCAAAAGTTCGTTCACCAGACAGAACTGAAATGGTCAAAAGAAGGTTTGGCATTCTTCCATGTCCTCGGAAGAATGACGCAAGGTTTTGATCAACACGCGGAAAGGAGCGCCTCATCCAACACAACAAACGTTCACGGACACGCGTATTTTCATTTTCACACTCCTCACACCACCGACAATTCAGTTTGCTCGGTCTGGGGGTCTTGTGGGAGAGGATCTGTCAAATGTTTTTGGCGTCAGAAAGCAGGAACATGTGGACATACACTGTCCTCAAGTGAACTTCGAAATTGGAATGCCGTGCGTGCTCACAAGAAACTGAAAAATCCATAACAAAATAAAATACTCTGTACAGTTGCTATTGCCATAAATATTTCTCCAGTACATAAGTAATGCCGCAGCACATGTTGGAATGTGCGGCAGAAACGATAAGACGCCATGGTACACTCGCGTTGAAGCTTCTTCTGGTCCCAACATTTGAATCTTTGCCGTGTCCTGCAGAATATGAAGTGGAAGTTCTTCTCACCGTCAGGCTTTCACCAACCCAGAGTCTGAAAAGAGGAGGAAGTCGTGAAGAAAAGTGATCACTTGCAGGCTTCACCTTCACCACAGAAATTTCACGAGCAGTGCCAGAACTGTCTCTTTGAAACGAAGAACGTAACTGGTCAAAAGGATTTCGTCAAACGCGCAATTCTTAGACTCTGGTTTCTGTGAGTATAGAAAGAAACACAACACAGGCAGTCTTTTCTGCTGAAGAGAGAAAGATTCACAGAAACACTGCACCTAGAAAATGAGCGTTTTTCAAAGTCACAAAGTTGTTTTGTTGATTTTTCTTTTTGTGAAGCAAAATCAGCTCTGTTTTCTCATTGGCACAAAGCAAATGTGGGACAGCTTGGGTCTACGGCATGTGACAACATTTCGCTTTCAGAGGTGACATAAACAGACAAGAAGAAGAACATTCAGTAGTGTAGACACGTCGATTCGGTAACACGGCCGTCACGAAAAGAGATGTGACCTCTCTGCCACAATCTGATTTCAAACATACCGATAACCCCACGATTTTTACGGTGAATTGATGAGAGCATTCTTTGTTGACCGAAAGTGGTCCCAAGTTATTGTTCGAAAAACAAGTTTTGGAGATTTGAGCTCCTTTCACTTTCAGATCTGCCAATGCAGGAGGACTCATTGTGACATCACGAACCGGGACATGATGAAAAAAAAATTCAGCTGGGGTCCCCACAACACCCAAAATCCAAAATTGTTCCTGAGGTGACACTCTGTGGTTTCAACAGCGTTCTTCGTTTACCTCAAGTGGTCCAAAAGGTCTGAGGTTTGAAAAGCCATGTTTCAACCCAATTCGGTTCGTGCAAATGTTCACTCCAACTGTACTTTTACTTGTTGGACTGATGACTTTAAATTTGATGACCAAATAGTTTTTGCCAGATTTTGAACTTTGATGTTTGAGGCACTCTGATTTCTTTCTTCCCCCAATTTTTGATTGATTTTGCAACGGGTCCAGTACACCTTCCGGAGACGCGTGATTAGAATATACACGCCAACGACCAAGAGGTCGGCGCGTTGATATTGTTAATTAATCTGTGATGCAAAGGTTAGTCGCAGGCTGGTGTGCTGAAGACGATAAACATGCTGGAGAGTTTTCTGTGTTTTTACCATAATTTCAGGCTTGCACGTTGTCCGGATCTGTATCTGTAAATTTCAGTGTCAGGCGTGTGAACAACCTTCATTGGTCATATTCAATTGCCAAGCAAACATTGCAACTGTGAAAATTAACAAACTTACTCGCTATGCGGGAGCGACGCTTCTCTGCCAGACTTGCCCACTCCGGCTCCTCCTTGGTGCTCGGCTTGTCGAACAGCTCCAGAGCTGAACAATTGGCGAAACATCACGGAATTATTCCACTGAATGTGGCTGATCACAACCGATCGCGTTTCGGTATTTGGTGCTGTAACAGCTTGAACCGGTGGAAACGAGGAGTTCTCGCTTCTCATTCTTGTTGGTTGGCAAGAACACTGGTGGATTTCTTGGAACAACAAAATTTCACAATTTTTGGCACTCACCCCTTGGGTTGAGGGAATTGCGTTTGCGTCTCTCGGCCAGCTCCTGTTGCCATGGCGGTACGACGGTCGGCGTTGCGTGTGGCTGCGGCGTTGTCGGCTGCGTCAGGATGTCCGTCATTGGCTACAAGCATCAAAACTTCCCACGTCAAAACTTGGCAATCAAAGCAAGGAAGGAGTGAGGAAGGATCTATGAAATAACCAAAAACCGAGTGTTCGTGAAACACAACATCAAGTCACTCGCACTGAAATGTCAACACACCTTTGGAGTGTCCGAATCCTTCTTGTTCTTGGTCCTCTCGGCGAGGTCGAGCTTCCACTGAGGAGTTTCCACCAACTTAATGGGTTGATCGGGCTTCTGGCTCGGAATGAACACTTTGCTGCGCCGCCGCAGCTGAATCTCTGCTTTCCAGGATGGCACGTTCTCATCTCCTGAACCCACAGACGAAACGAGCTTTGAACGATTTGAAAACTGACGAACCGCCACTTCCCCTTTGGTGTAATTGCTGGGAGTCACCCAAACCATGAAATTCAACAGTGGAAGAAACAAACGACACACGTTTACGTTCTGAAGTCGGAGAAATTAACCACTTCACTGGTGTTGTGGATTCTACCCACCACTTCAGCAAAAATAACAGAAAGTCCACAACGGAACAGACACTGACCTTGATCTTGATTGTTGTTTGAGTGGGAAGGCAACTGAGCTTTGTTCCTCAGAATAGAAGTGCTGCTGGTTTCTTCAAGTGAAGATATCACAGTTGATGTGCGAGCTTCAGATTCTGCACCAGATGTGTCGCTTGGAGGTGAGTTTTCATCGTTTGCGGGGTTTGAGTTCACATCTACAGTGGACGGCGTCGTCACAGGACTTCGCGAAGGCGAAGACTCTCCGAAAAGTTTACTGTTTCCGTTTCTCAAGTCTTTTTCATTCAATCGCTGTTCCTCTGCCGTCGTTGAGAAAGACTTGTCCACTTTGGTGGGCGGACCGGTGCTGAAAATGGTGGCGCCTCCCACATTGTGCGCGGTGGCGGGAGCACCGGGTACAGGGTTGTTGTTGTTGGCGCCATCAGTGGAAGCCGCCGGTTCCACAGCACCACGGGTCACGTGCTTTAGATGGCGCTGCTTCACCCACGGAGCAGTGCTCGCGTTTTCGTCGTCTGCTTTCGTCTCCTTCGCTTTTTCCTCTGGGTGAAAAGATAACATCTCACACTGTAGCCAACCACATCAGACTTGTGTGGCCACCGCAAGAACACGCTGAAACAAGCTTCACCTTTCTTCTGCAGGAGGTCCAGAGATCTGCGCTTCTTGGCCATTGCTTCTCTCATCCAGGCTGGTTTCTCAGAATCAGGATCCTGTGGACATCAAATGTGTGACTCAACAAACAACCATCACGTCCGCTCTCAAGAAATTAATACCCTGTAAAATCCCGCGTGTAAGACCCCTTCGCGTACAAGACCACCCCCCTTTTTCAGCCACAAAATCAGTACAAAGCTATTTTTTTACATTTTCAGAAAATTTGTTCATGTATGCAAATTTTAAGG
>JAAUXT010145965.1_pt1 | contig 16000 bp, 18 predicted proteins | sample 7278171 | NCBI WGS metagenome assembly JAAUXT01 (sample SAMN14350112, study PRJNA611818) | marine sediment metagenome | isolation source: surface marine sediment (1.8m) | place: French Polynesia: Moorea | collected 2018-08 | reverse complement strand
GTCAGACCCGCTTTCAAAAAAATTTTTTTTTTTTTTTTTTTTGTTAAATGATCCGTGATGAACTGCGAACGTATAGACCATACGCTTTTTATGCGTAGCATTCTTGTTTCTTGTGTTTTGAACCTGGATGTGTCAGGGTCAGGAAAGAATATTGCGTTGGGCTGCTTCAATTCGGGTTCTTCTCCTTCAATGAACTTTCTTCATCCTTTGATCACGACGAGTGTCGTGTGGTTTTCACGACTTGCACGCACCTTCGTTTGCAGGTGTCGCTGCCGCACTACCGCGACGCGTGGTTCCTCAAGAGCGCCATCCTGCGCTACAGGAAGTACCTGTTCCTGAAGCAGTCCAACCCGGACCTTTTCCTCGTGCCCTGCTACGATTTTGACCTCGTCTGGCACTCGCACCAGCTCCACCCACATCTGTACAAGGTGAGAACCGACATCCAGGGGACGAGATCATTACCAAACTTTTACTGCACCAAAAACATGTCTCACGTCCGACAGTACACAAACCCTGGGGCATAACGTTATTACTGCAGCCAAAATACCACCATTGTGTCATTGTCTTGTTGCGAGTTCATTTGCTTGTCCCAAACCAAAAACCTTTGTCGTGCAGAGCGACACGACGGCGGTGCTGGGGCGCATGTTCAACCACGACGACTCCGTGACGGACCGCTCCCCGGACGCCAAGCTGAACGTGTCTGACGGCCGCACCCGCGAGCTCTGGAAGAAGACGTTCAACGAGGACTTCGCTCTGTGCGGAGCCATGTTCCGGGGAGAACCGCCCTTCGGGAAGCTGCACAAAATCACGCACGACCAGGTGTTCGCTGTCTCCAGCAAAAAGGCGGAAGTGATGATCAGCAACCTCAAGATTGACAACCTGCCCCAGGATGATCAGAGGTTCACACTCAAGGTGTCTCTGGCCGGTAGGCAACAGGCCGGGCAGACACTGCTCAAACTGAAGGGACCGCAGAAGGAATGGGAAAATAACGGGAAAGGAATAACCAGATTCACGTTTGATACAGGCCACCATTCCTTGTTACATTTCAACCTTGTGGACCGCAAAGGTTTCTTGTGTTTTGGAACCAATCAATCTTATGGGATTCACAACTACCCGTTTTCACAAGTCGTGGAGAGTACCCCATCGGCGGGGCAAACTGTATCGCAGACCCTGCCCCTATTGGAAGGGGGCACAGGGCCAAATAACGGGTTAAGCGTGGCCTTCACTGCAAGCGTCGACCCCCCTCAGAAAGGGCCTTGCATCCTGGCGCTGCAGGCGGGCCCGTTTCAGTCGTACACGATGCCTGAGAACGTGGAGCAGCTCTGGGGGCCCATCCCGCTGCCGCGCCTCCCGGAAGACGTGCCCAACACCTGCATTGTTGCGTCGCACAGGTGAGTCCGCCGTACAACTCAAATTTACTCAAATCCAAAAGACGCGATAACTCCCTTGCAGCAAATTGTCCAGTCGTCCTGCAGGTACGTGTTTTTCAGTTGTATCTGTCTGCATTCTTTTTCTTGTTTTCGTGTCCAAAAAGCGCCAGGCAAACATTGGCAACACCTTTCACGAAGGTCCTAGAAGGACACGAACCACTTCTGAATCTCCCCAACGACTCTGCTTTGTGACACCATTCGAGCAAAAGAAATGAGAGCTGAAAGAGACCCGGGCTCCATTTTTGGAGTCATGGGGTCCAAGACTGGCACTTGTCCCCATCCAAAGTTTCTCAAACAAAAACATTAAAACTCCTTGTTTGGTGACGACTCACTTTTGACAGGAATGTCGAGCAGGAAGGGCTTCCAGGAGACCCAACAAAGAACCAGCTTGTTTACAGAACAGAAACAAGCAACAGCTTGCCCTTGTTGTGATGAAACCTCCAAACGATTTCAATTCAAATCGTCTTTCGTGTGGCCATCGGCGCTGTGAAAGTCAAGCTCCAGACAAAACTCCCCTGCGTCCCAACTCGGCCAATTCAAGCCAGGGGTTTATTCGTTCACCTGGCCAATTCAAAGATTTTGCAACAGCCAAACAATCATACGTGGAGCAAAACTCGGTCAATTCGTGGAAATGGCTCGTTCGAGGGGGAAAGGGCCTGTCTCCCTGAGGTGAACCTTCATTCTCTCCCTTGTCCTGCACCACGTATGGCAGGCGAGGGCCTCCTGCACGTGTGCCACCCTCCTCCACCCCTGCAACACAGCAACACAGCAGCTGCCTCCAGCGACGGTATCAGCTAAGAAAATACAAGGCTTGTCCCTCGACATGGCAAAGTAAACACGATGCAGAGGCTTTTATCATACAGCCTTGGGTAAACAGCCCTGCACCAGCTACGCCTCTCAGTGTTCCACTCCGTTCAATTAGCCCTTGAAATCGTTGTGTGGATGGAGGGGAAAAAATCAGTCACGACAGGTTTGCTGTTTGCGCACGAACCTGGGCTGCAGGTGCCAAATGGGGGATTGAGAAATTGATCGCACTTCAAATGGCGCACAACAATCTGAACAAACATGCACGGCCTTGAAAGACAACCAGGCTGTTTCTCTGTGTTCCTGTCTTTCATATTGTGCGGAAGGTTCTCATTTTGACGAAGAGATTTGGTGTTTTCGTGACAAGAGACGAAGTCAAGTCACGATCGACCACTGCAGTTCTTCCACACAGAGGCAGTTTGTGCGACCAATTTTGAACAGCAGGCTTCGAGAGGAGAGCGTTTGGAAACTGGAGCGTCGTTCATGCTGAATCTGACAGATTTTGACTTTTATCAGCCGCATGTCGGATGATGATATTGGTTTGTTCGAGTGTGCCACCGACTGGCAGTCTGGGTGATGAACCAGCATTTTGCAGATTGCACACACACACACACACACACACACACACACACACACACACACACACAGGGAGAGAGACTTGCACTTGCCAGTCAAAATGTTTAAAATTCAGAATGTCCAGAAAACCCACTCATTGAGAAATTCCTGATTACCCCCCTCCCTCCTGATTTGGAATTTCCAAATTAGACCTGCCCCTCCCTCTGCATGGAGAAAATGACGAAAGTAGGAAATTCAGACTTTCTGAATTTCAACTAGAAAGCTCATGTGAGATGACGTCGCACACAGGCGACGTACGCTGAAAGCGGCTGATATTTCTACGAGTACTTGAAAGTCTGGTTTGCCCTGACACGCTCTGCTATGGTTCAGACGGAGAAAAATCCTGCGGTCGGCGAAACGTATTATCTCATGCAATTTGCAGATGGACCGTAAATTCTGATTTCCGTCCCGCGCCCGAGTCTGCGGCGCTTCCTGAAGGCAGCCCTCGCAGCTGGATGGCGCAGTGCGAGCTGTTTTGATGAGAGTTCTCTTTCTGTACCAGGAGATGAGATTGTATTCCAAGGCAGAGTGTCAAACACGAGAAACGAAGAGCCAGGAGAAGAATTTGTATCTTGTCCCAGACGCCCATAATGCACACAGGACGGCTGTTGGTACGGTTCCTTTGTGGAAACATCGCCTCCTGATGAGTCTGACGTTCCTGTGTCTCATTTCAATATATGCGTCTTTCGACAACAACAGGTCAGAGCAACGAAAAAGAGAATCACAGCGTTCTGCGTGACTTTTCACACACACGGAAAGAACATGCTCCTCTGCTGGCCTTGCGGGCATCGGGGGACGATTTCTGAACCTGACATACAAATACTGGTTGTTGTGAACTTCTTCTCCCCAACTGCGGCGAGAACCAGCAGCTCAAAAGATGTCGACGACCGGACAATGCCTCAGGCTGTTTGTGTCCAGCAGATCTTCTGCAGGCAGATCAAACCCCGGCAGATCGTTGGAAATCTGATTTCTTTGTCGGCCATATTTTTCTTCAGGCATCTCGCGCTCGGATATTTGCGGCTGCCATCAGATCGCGATTCGAAAAAACGAATCTCTGGAAGAGAAGCAAGTTCGCTGTTCAACTGCAGTTTGCCTTTTCAACACATGACAATCAGAGAGATTCTTGGCAAGTTTTTTTTCCATTGTGCACCAAATCACACAGTCAACTTTGCTTCTGTTCTTGAGGTTGTCTCTCATTTTGTCTGTCAAAAAAGTTGTCGCGAAAACCAGAAATAATATTGAATCTACGCGTTGTTGTTGTTTCGTCCTTTTCGTCCTATTTCAGAAGCAGCACCCAGCAATCCAGACAAGTGACGGCTCTGAATCAGTTGTACGAGTATTTCATCTGCCCATGTGCCCCCTCAGAGAGTCACGCTGGTCTTCTCTTCCACACACAGGTTGTTCAACCACGCGCAGCAGCTCAAGTTCACGGTGCGGGTGATCCACTCCATCCCGCTCATGATGTCCGCTGTCCAGGTCTACTTTTCCGACAAAATGGCGGCTGTGGCGCACTTGATCGGGACTGATCAGCTGCCCTCCAGCTCCCAGGTGAGTCAGGTACGGACACATTTAATATACCCTCACTTTTGTTGTTCTGGAGCTGTTGTCCTGGGTGGGTACGCATGGGTGCTTGTCGTGGGGTTGTCTATCCGAGCAAGGTGGAAAAAACAAAACTGGTCAAGGATCCGTCTTACCAAACACTTTTGAACCAGATGCATAAAAATCTAGAGCCTTGACCATTGGCGGGGAAGGGAACCTGCATACATTCTGTGCAGGAACTTGCTTCTGGAGAAAGAGAGAACTTTTCCACAGAAACAAACCCGACACGGTACACGAGGCAAGCGAGCTGCAGAAATGGCAGGCGATAAGGCCGTTCAACACCGAGTAGCTGCTTGCTTATGATTCACAGTGAAGATATCGTGGAACCCAGAGACAATAAAGATTCCCTCAAGGTTGCATTCCAGGAGCGAAACCAGCAATTTTCCTCCTCCTTGCAGCTAACAAGACCCGCACAAATGCACTCGTAGATGTGGCTGTTGTTTCATGTTGTAATTTCAGTGTTGGTCATTTCAATGTGTCAGAACAGCGAACTTCTTGTCGAACTCTGAAAGAACCTCGGCCTTTCTTCCAGAGAACGTCAATGGCTTGGGCCTATCTCGTCACCGAAAAGTGTTCCCCTGCTAATTGCGCCACAACGACAATATAATTTTCCTTCTGACACGCCAAAAAATACAGTTCTAATCAAACAGAGGTCGGTCTTTTCTGACCAAATTGATCTCTGCCTGGTTCTCGTCACATAGCCAACTTCACCGTTCAGCTTCAGAACACAACGCTGGTTGTTGGGATTCACGCGCTGCTGAGCCCCGAATTGCCCTTCTCTCTGCAGGTGAAGACTCAAGACTGCGTGGCCATCGACATCAGCAAGGGCGAACGCTGTATGCTGCTCAAGGATTACTACGGCGACTGGGGCATATGTCTCGGTTTGTGGGAGGGCTACAAGCGCGGCGTCCCTGGCAAGCCCGGTGAGTACAATTTACTGTTGTCCATGTGTTGCGCTTGGAGCACATTCTCAGGATAGAGGTGTTTCTGATGACTAAACTCTGGAAACAGAATGGCATCTGAATTCAGTCGCGCCTTTTTGCATGAAAAGGGTGGAGATGCACGTGTTGTTGTTCCGATTGTGTGAGAACGAGAGAACGAGCCAAGTGGGACTTGGTTTGATGATTGCCACTGGGGAACAACAGGAGCAATTTTCAATCAGGGCACAATCATAAACAGGAGTACACCGCTCAAGCACGACAAACCTCCCCTGTGCACTTCTTCGGATGCTTGTGGAACCCGTTTGGTCTGAAACCCATCCCATCGAGTCACAGGACCGCCACACCCTGCTTGCAGCACAGCCATTCGCTTCTTGCAGGATTCACTGAACCCTCCTTTCTGGGCCAGACTCCTCCTCATCACACATCCTCACCATAATCATTTGAACTCAACTGGATGGGTTGGGATGGGTTACAGTCCAAACCTATCGACACCTACCCATGTATGTCCATACCTGTCCACCGACCTGTCCAGACAGGTTTCGATGGGTATGGGTGGGTACGGTTCTCTGACTGTGGAACCAAACATGTCTGCAATCGCTATTTCTACTGTTTTGCTGTCGATGTACCCTGACAGCGCATTACAAAAAACAATGCAAAGATGCGTGCCCAGCGACCTTCAGTGTATGGGGGAGGGAGCCCCCTGGACGGGTGTCAATTTGTCCCCTGTATCACCCATTTTTTACCACGGTCCGCTCAAGATGATTTTTCTTGGCAAACAAAACAGTCAGGCAGACTGAACAAGCTGATTACTGCCAGCAACGAAAATTCCTCGCTCTTTGCCTTTGTGTGCTTTCTGTTCACAGAGGGGTTTCTGTGAGTGCCCTGCATCCGCAGCCATGAATGGCTGTTTGGTCCAGTCCTTCTGTGAGCGAAGCCGGACCTCTGCTGCACACAAGCAGCGCACCACTGCGGCTTCTGTTGTGGAGGCCTCGCGTGATAAATGCGTTTTCTGCCTCTTCGACTCCGAATCCTGTCTCTCTCTTCCTGGAAAAAGTCCGGATTGATTTCTCGCGCTTGATTCCGGATCAATGCTCGGCCGGTCGGGTCGCTGATCCATTGACAGGGTGCAGGACAGGTTCAATGTGAGCGCTGAGGCTTCCATCCGAACGGGCACCTCATTTGGACAAGACCAGTGCCCATTCAGATTTGGGTCAACGAAATGGCGCAGAGTTCTTGCGTGATGTGGCATGACCAAACAAGTCAGCAAAATGAAAATGACTCTCGAGCTCCGCCTTGGATCCGCAGCAACTTTGTCCGCCGAAGACCTGGACCTGGAGACTGGTTCCAGGGGGATTCTGTTTGACAAAAGTCATCTTGCACAGTCTCAATGTCAAGAAAAGCGTCCGACATCTGACATCATTTTTGGACGACTGATTTACGAGTTGGTGCTTTATCGAAGGCTGCGTTTTGAGTTTGCTTTTCGTTGACATCCCCGCGCCTCCACGTCTGAATGTGTATCACTGCTATGAAATCTGTGAGTAACCAGGCAGAAATATACCAGTTCCAATTGTGTTTGTCGACTGTGATACACGTCCTGAAAGTGTTCCACGAGATGGTTCCACCAAAACAATGTGTCCGGTGTTTGAACAACGGCCACTTTGAAAGAAAAGAAAAAAACTTGCTCTCTAAGATCCAAATCCAAATCAGAAAATTCACGTCGGTTCAGTTGTTGAAAATATGAGAGAAACGAAATGTTGCGACAGAAATACAGGCGAGTGAAGGTTTTCCTTCATCCTCAAGTGGCTTGTTTCAAAAGCGACTCAAAACAAAGCAATCTGAGTGCAGACTAGATACCAAACCCAACAAAAGCACACAGTGAATCAGCTGAATGTTGGGCTGTTCTGACAGTGCGTTATTACTGGTCCGTCCTATCCAATCGGGGACTCCTATCTGAGCGACTGCAGCTCATTTCGGAGATAAGCGATATTCTCTGATTTATTTTCTGCCTTTGATTCAGATTGAGATATTGATTTGGCCTTGCAAGGTTGTTTTCAGACATGTCGATTTTGCTGAGCCTTTTTCTTTCCGCCCAAATATTGCATTTCTGCCTCCAATGCGATGAACGTCCTGGCTCTTCGAGTTCTGAAGTACCAACGCACACATTTCTTCAGATTGGCCGACCAAGAGCGCGATAACTCCAGAAATCTGGTCTCTCCACATTGCGGCAACAAGAGAAACTTCTCCAACAGAGGAGGCATTGACGCTGTTGTATGGCCACATGCACACAATAAGGCCTTTGGGAGTTTCCACAGGAGGTTGCAGGTGTTAACTGTCACCGAGCCCTGGCCGGCTTCTTGGGATCCAGAGTGTCAATTATTTACTTACAGCGTGTCGCCTGTCGGCTCGCCGCGCGTCGCCCATTTGTATCCAGCGGACCGGGCACCTGCTCCGGACCCACGTGGACACTGACCAACTCTCAAGGAGGAGAAATGGTCCTTGATGCCGCAACCATTTTTGTGCAGATTCTGAGGACAACTCTTGTTGATCACAAATCACAGATTTGGTTGGCCCACGTTTCTCTCAACTTCTGAGATTCTTGCCTGTCAGCTCACTGATTGGAGTTTGTGGACTGGGGAGCTGGAGAAAGACGATTCGTTCAGTCTGCAGCGGCCATTCTGGTTGCATACCTTGGCACGTGCAGATTTGTGAACGATCTGTGAAACTCCTTGCCATGCATTGGTGGCTTGTTGGTTGAGCAGACAGAAACCGCTGTGACCAATCCTCGTCTTCGGTGAGTGTCACTCCAACAGACCGACGAAGTTTGTCTTTCGTGGTTCGACAGAAAAACGGTTGTTGCTGCCTTCGTTGTTGGACGTTTCGCTACCAAACGATGGTTTCGTTGGGTTGGGTTCTGAGACATCTTGACACTCAGCAAAGACACCGCATGTCCTTCAGTGCTGCCCGCACACTTCACTCACCCCAACCACGTCTCATTCAGATCTCATTTCGCACCCTCGCGTCATGTACGAGCAAGACAAAAGGACCGCACGCACACGTCTACATCTGGCCACAAGGGCAAACCGCTTTCCCCTTATTTGTCAAAAGGCTCCGCTTCCACCTTCGAGAAGAGAAAGGAAGTGGACAGTTTCACAATTGTGTTACATTTTGTTTATATACCTTTCTGTTGTTCCATGGTTCTGGCGCAGAAGTCTAAATTATTCAGGGGCTCCCGCGGCCACGCTGTGATGTTCTGATCGTCATGCAACGTGACAGAGATGTACAAAACGGACATTTATTTCGCACATGATTGAGGTCATCAGTGGATGACTGTTGCAAGGAAGCAAACCCTTTCTGAACGCACAAACTTTGATATTGGTCAGACAGACCCTTTTCTGTCTGTGGGTTTTCTCGGAGGAGCTTTGCGTCAAACAGACCTTGTTGGATCTTTTTGTGTTGATGCGAGAGTGACTGCGACAACAAAACAACGCACACACAGGGGCTTGTGATGCTCGGTTCAGCGTTTGGTTCCAACTGATCGGGACCTTCTCCAGTGGTCTTCAAGGTGAAATTCCAGAGTTCCGCGCAGTGTCATGAGCTGATGCCAACAAGAACAGATTGACATAGACAGTCCAAACGGTCACAAAATGCAAGAGAGTGAGACAGAGAGACAGATAGACAGAATGAAAAAGAACAACACACGTTTTGAACAAAACGAGGTGTGTCTGGTTCTTTTGACACACACGTCAATGTCTTCATCTCCATTGTTGGGTTGGTTTGTCCTGTGGGTGCAGCACCAGGATTGTCGGAACGCTGCAGCAGCTCAATGAAGGCTGATGCACTCTGGATCCCCGTGCCCGAGATTTAATCAAAGCTGGCGCACTCTCAGATTGCATGCACTGAGCTGCTCCTGAAAACCGCTGGGACAAGCGGGAAGGAAAGAAGCAAATAAACCTCATCCAATGGGAGGAAAAGCACAGAAACCAGCAAACATAAGTCATTTACACAACTCGCAGGGGCTGCTGTGTGGTGCTACGTAAAGGGGAGTTTGAAAAGATTTGGGCACTGAGGCATATGTGGTGCTTGCTGATTCTGCACTCCAATTGAGTGGATTCCTCTACAAGGGTCCGGAGACTCTTTTTCAGCTCCTGAGAAATCCAACAGACCAGTTCCTTCCGTCTGTACTCAGCTGCCTGGTAGCAGTCAGAACGGGAGTTGGTGAAAGTTTATCTGTCCCAAACATTGTGTTCGTCTCAAGAACAAGTCCAAAGTTGAGCCTTGCCATACCAAGCAGATTCACTTACTTTTTCTGGTTCAATCTAAATTGAGGCTCTCATTCGTTGACTGTTGCACGGATCTACCTGGGACCGAATATACACGGAGCAAAAACCAGTGCTGTGCTCCGCCAGAATATGAAAAAAATGAAACTCTCAACCCATTTTTTTCGAGAAGACATTTCAAATATGTACAGGAAAGAACCAACAAGGACTCTGTTCCCCCCCTTCCCAGAACAACTTGCCAAGCGTTTTTGCAACGCGAATAATGGAAGTCTGGTTGGTGCGGCTTTGTTTGGACACGATGATCTCTGTTGAGGCGGCCTCGCTCAATCCATGCAGTCGTTTGAATTTTCATCACGTCTCACAGCAATTGCTGTTTCACGGCGTAACAGCGATATTAAATGGGCGATAAAATTCCAATCCTGTCATTCCGTGCCTCAGGACTCCCAGACGCTGAACGCTCAGTGAAAATGAGCAGCTCATAAAAGATATCACCACCACGGGATGAACAGACAAGGATAAAAATCAACTCTGGAGACCTGGTTGCTGCGGTGGGAGACAACCCCTGTCGTTTGCCCGAAAAACAGTCTGAATTTCATGGCGCGATCCCGATCGTTTGATCGCGTACTGCGTGCAGCCGGCCTTTGTTCTGCCTGTGGGTGTTTCAGGCCTTCGCGCGGGTGGGAGTCCGGGCCCTGTTTTGTGATGCCAGAAAATGTTCAGGAAGCGTTTGTGAGTTTCTTTAGGGGAAAGGATGGCATTCCCAACACCTGTTCAAATCACAGACATGCAGCTGAATTGTGTTGATCAGGAAAAGAGTCTACTGATTTTGCACAGTGTGAAAAGGAGGCAAGGTTTTTATTTTATTTCGCCATGTTTTATCGATCGCGCAAGTGTAAGGAACATGGCACTATCGCATGCCTTTGTGTGCAGGAAAAAATTCGGCAAGCTTGGGATGTCGATTTTTGAGGTGAATGCGAACTGTTGAACAACCAGGGGACATTGGTCCTTTTTGCTCTCTGACACTTTTCGTCACAAAGTCGTGCAGAACACACAACAATGGAAATGACGCGATTCGAATCTGTTGAGCTTGACAGCCTGACACTGCGACAATGACAGCCGCGGTACGACAAAGCTTCCACCGTGAGTCGGCGTAAAAAAAAGGCAAACATCCTCTGTGAGGTCAAGAATCTGCCCACTTTTGAAAGGGGTCGGCGTAAATGCCTTTCAGATCGCCTTGAAAGAGGCACGACTTGCCTCTGGCTGTTTTCCTCCGTCTGCTTGTTCTCCACCTTCTCCACGAAGTCCTTTTCGATCAAATGTTCATTGAGGTCAATCTCTCACAGAACTTTCGAAGATCTGCAGCACAGAAGCGTCTACGGGAAATACAAAATTGTGTTTGATAAGTTTTTGCTTTCTGAGTGTCAGCGGCCCAGCAGAACAGGACAGTGAGAAAAGAGCAACATTGCAGAGTCCCACCTCTGCAGCACACAGCTTCCCCGAAAGTCTTCACAGCTTTCAGGCTTTAAACTTTCAATTGAATAGAAGCAAAACCCATTAAAATACCAATCACAAGAGGAAAAAGTTTCTGAATGCTTGAATTCAAGTTTTGTAATGAAGTTACGCTGGAGTTGAATGCTTTTAAACAAATAAGCTTACCTCAGAAAGTGCGCTTGTCGGAATGGCCCTTCGACGGGAGATTGAAATCTTCCATTTGCCGACGCGACAGCGATGTGTCTTTACGAGCGTGATGTGATGTTCAGACCTCACCAAAATCGCACAGAGGTTCTAATCGTAAACCAGGATCCAGAAAGTACAGCTTCGTAATTAACTTCTCTCAATCAGGCTCAGCTAAATTTTAGTTGGCACGTAGATGCGCTCACTTCAACATGAAAACATTCGTGACGCCTTTTGGGCACGTTTTTTGGTGCCTGATGACTCTGAAATTCAGTGGAGCCACAGCCTGATTTCCAAAAATAATCCGTTTTCTTTTTCTTTCCGAAACAAAAGGGAAAATTAGATGAGAAGTTCTTCTGTAAGCCAGGGAAACTTTGCTCACGGACGCAGACAGAGGATTTCTGATTGGCTTGGTGCGCTGTGGTGAGTAACAGTGCGTTGGCAGCCTGGACACTGAAAGCCCCGTGGAGTGACTTGAATAAGCCACTTATCCGTCTCTGGCCATCGCAGATCCACTTCGTCTCAATGCCCATTATGTACTGCAGACTGAGGTGTGGTGCAGAAATTACGTTGTCAGACTGCGCCTTTTGAAGCATGATTTATTTTTAGCAGATGTGCAGGGAAGGTGTGTAGCTGATTGCAAGGATGAGCATTTTCAAAAGACTGAAACACGACGCAGCATTTTTTTGCAATTCTTTGAACCTCAATCTGTATTTGGTATAAAATTGTCTGCCGAGGCTGTGGATTCCGTTGCAAGGCAGCGATGCAGACTGACAGGGAATCCGCCCCATGCCGAAACACGATTGCTCCTCTTCGTCTCCTGTCTCTGTATTAGTTGCCTGGCAACCGGGGCTTATTGTTGTCAGGACAAATGATGCAACAAGTCCAATTTGGTCGCTGGTGTGTCAATCATTGGCTCCCAGGACACGAAACACAGGCATACCACCGACTTTCAATCAAAAGTTTGGTGAAGAAAAATCTTGCGCGACCAAAAGGCAGGTCTGGTCGAGACAAACAGCAGAGAAAGAGTGTGGCCGAAGGAACGGCAGCAAATTTTGCACAACTTGTTCAGAAAGGGTCTGCCAAAGCAGCCTGCACAAGGGACAGCACTTTGTCAGAGATGGATCTGACCCCAGTCACCTTATTTTGGGCTTCAGACGCAGCCGAATCTGAGCGCAGTGGAAACATTCAAATCGAGTACTCTCTGCCGCTGCAATTGGCCATTGGACACAGAAGACCTTTGCTCCGCACTGTCACCGGGGCCACTTGCTGGGTAGACGAAAAATCCCTGCTAAATCAAAGCTGTGCACTTGGGTTATGTAACTTGGTTGTGGTGGAAACCATGTTGTCGTCTTCCAGTTAAGAGTTGCTAGGCGACAAATCGATTTGCACAGAGACGTAAAAGACAATCACCTTCAATCTCTGTCACCCAGATACCTAGACGTATCACCACATTCCGTCACCATTGTTGCCATCAGAGACACAAAAAGCTGCTTCAGCTGTTTCACCAGGGACAAAATGTAGGCGTGGTGTTGTGTGCAAACAGAGGGGAAAAGAACACGCGTGTACCCACAATTTGCAGCTCTTTTTGCTTGTCGTTGAGATGACACACGTTGTCGAGCCATTGTTTGTACGAGTAATTGTTGGTTCTAAATGCCGACGCAAAGGATGATGCGACGAGACGGGAGAAAAAGGCTGACAACTAAGTTCTGTACATGAGCGGGGTCAGGAGCGGGTTCAAGGCTTCGGCCCCCTGACCCCAAACATGTTTTTGTCCCTTTTTTGCACCGTCTTTTGTGTTATCAACACCATGAGCTGGGCTCGCTCGACCAACCTTTCGATCGAAAGCTGAGAAATTGGAACGATGAGATGAGCACGGCGATGCATGTGCACAAGCGCATCTCAGTCAGAAGTACCTCTCTCTCTCTCTCTCTCTCTCTCTCTCTCTCTCTCTCTTCGTTCCGTTGATGCTATAGGCTTGGATACCCTGCTGATACCTCTCACACAAGCATCCAGGGCGCGCGGCTCATGGCATGCTGAACATGCCCATTGTGTACCGCATTGTGGGATTTATTAGACACTATCCCGTCCGACGAGATATCGAAACGCCTGGAGTCTATCCTTGAGTGAAGGTTTTCACTGAACCTCAGTTTCACGGAACTTCAGAGTGTGACGTGCCAGAGGGAAGGTAGAGGCTGTTTCAGTTGCACACTCGTGGACAGTCTTGTGCTGTACAAAATCGCAGAAAAGGTATTATCACCAAATTACGAGTATCATGTTCCTTGATCTGGTGGCGTAATTGTCAGGCAGCTGAGTCATTTGCTTCGAATCACAGCGAGTAGTCTCCCACCCTTGTTCCAAAGCACAACATCGTGCTGCACACTGGATGTTTGTACATTCTCATCAGACATGCCTTCGTTTGGAGTTTTAGCTTCACATCGTGGTTCATTCGGATTTGCCTCTGGTGCCATATGGCGACGAGGCTGATGCGTTTTGCGAGGGTCTCAGGCTGGAATTCACGGAGACCAAAGGCACGTCGGCCTGTCACCGTCTCTTCATTGCGGACCTCCAGTTGCGCAAAACTGCATATCCTTTTTGTTACAAACCAGGACAGATTTTCACTGCAGACCACGGTTCAAACGGGCAACGTTTATCCCTTTGTCAGAAAGATCACTGCAGTATTTCAAGATTCAACGGCCGAAGGTGCCTCTGCACAAAATAGGCAGCACGAATCTCCAACACTCGGGACGAGAGCGAGATATGAATCGCAGCCGAGAGATGTAAGAGACAGATCTGCACAGTCCACGACAGTCGTGAGCCTGATCTATTGCACTGCCTACACAGTGAGAATTCCATTCCCGTGTGAGTGTGGTCAGCAACGTTCTTTTGAGAAAATCCACAAGACCTGCAGTCTCACAGGGCTGGCTGTGAAATCTTGCTTCAGCACAACCAAGTTTTTGTGTGGTCCATGCGTGCTCCAGAAGACCCGTGATGAAAGAATGCTCCTCTTCGGTCCTGAATCTGGATGCCGGAAGTCAACCTTCAAACAAGTCTGTGAGAGATGGCCATGTTCGTCTTGTGCACTGAGTGACAGAAACTGGGAATGAACGAGTGTACGGGCTGCACAAACCAAACGACTTGTGTCGCCTCATTTCCTGTCGTTGCGCCAACTCTGCCACCAGAACCTTTCGCACCAAAAATAGCCACAACACCGGAGAAGCTCCTGTCAAATGTGTCATTTCCCTGTCTCCAAGGTTAATGAGACTGTGTTAATTACTCATGTGACTGTTTTTTGGGTTATTTTTCATAAGTGCAGACTGTGTTTGTCGTAGTTGCTGCTGGGAAGGCCAACTCATCCAGTGTCAGAGGCAGCCAAGGACCTGGAAGTGGGTGTTCCATTTCCAAACGGACGACGTCCACTTGATTACTCGTACAATTCTGCAAGATTCAGCGCGTTCCGATGTGGCAGGCTTCACAAATATCTTCCCCCATGCCGCAGATCGAGCGTTTGCTCCAACTGGTCGTTTACCCTGCAGTGGACTCTGAGGCTGGTTTACCTCACTCTCAATCTGGGAACGCAGCTTGAATGGATCCACAGAGAAACCAGACTCTATGTGGTCAACTCGCCTCGCAGAGTCCAGCAAACTCCAAAATTTGCCCCGTGTGCTTTGTTTGTGCACGAGTTGCCATTCACGGTGTCATCCTCGGTCGAGGCTCCCTGGATGCCTTGGAGGAGCGTTTTTGCTGCTTCGTTCCCTGTGATTGTCACCCTGCAGCACATTCTGTGAAAGAACACGAAGAAATACTCGTGGCTTGACCGATATTTTCGGCGCACTTTCCTTCTTGGAAGCTGCAGAAGATTGAGAAGCCCAAACGTCCTCAGACTGGTTGACATTTGGAAATTCCACTGCGAATTTGTTTTCCCATTTTCCACAATTGATGGGCCAATCTTCAAAACGCGTTCTGGCTCGCCCATGAGATCAACAAGGTTTCAATAATGATGGTGTTGAGGAACCTGCGTGCATGATTTTTACCTCAGCAAAAAGTCGAAACACATTGTCAAGCAAAGTGGTACACAACGGGGCTTGTGTCGGCGTTCAACGTTGGAATGTTGCAGCGACACAAATAGGGGACAAAATCCTGTTGCGGGGAAAAGCGTCACATTTTCATGACCAAAAGCAGTTATGTCCCCGGATAACAAGAGCTAAATCAGCCCTTTATTGGTAATCTGTGAAAGATGAAGCAATGTTTTTCATCCGCGACGTGTTCCAGCAACGTAGATCTGTTCCGAATACCAGACCTGCCCATCTACGATCAACCATGACACACAGGTTTTCCATGGGACTGTTTTTAAGCGTGTGGTCGCCCGGAGGGCCGTGTACCACACGCTTAATGTAATCACCATCAGTCTGTATGTGTGTCCGTCTACAGGTGTGTGTAAAGCGGGTCTAACCAGGGGGGGGGTTGGACCCACTTTGGGAAAAATGGTCTGTGAGCATCTCTTAACATTTTACTGATCATTTAAAAAAAATTCACAAGTGGGTCTAACCCTCGACCCGCTTTGGCCAAAGTGGGCCTAACCCGGGGGGGGGGGGCGGGGGGCGTGGACCCACTTTGGCACAAATGGTCACTGAGCCTCCCTGTTGTCCTTTGTGGACCT
>JAAUXT010115036.1_pt1 | contig 16001 bp, 26 predicted proteins | sample 7278171 | NCBI WGS metagenome assembly JAAUXT01 (sample SAMN14350112, study PRJNA611818) | marine sediment metagenome | isolation source: surface marine sediment (1.8m) | place: French Polynesia: Moorea | collected 2018-08 | reverse complement strand
GCATCCCTCCCCCCAGGGGCTGATCACGTGACCCCTTGTGGTTCTGCTGCTCTCTCTTTTCGGAAAATGGTGTCAGTGAACCCACATTTGATCACATTCGAGGAAACTGAGCTTTTCTCTTTCTTTCAGCAAAATATCATATGTAAATTGTGAGAGGAGGCAGAGAGGCAAGGCCTCTCTGAGAGAGACCCCTGAGTTGTCCAAGCAGTGGTGGCTTATTTCAACAGAGGACCCATGCCACATCATGTGTTCAATCGCCTTGTGTGGCACTTGGCACACACGATTTACGAGGCTTGTCTCCTTTCTGCCACCAGTCTGCACTGGTCATGATTGGTTTGTTTTGGGGGCATTTAACCTCATACCTTTATTGTACTTGCGCAGCAAACAATAACAAGGCAACACTATCAAATCAAGTGTGTGGTTGTCCTTCAAAAAAGCCACCATCACAGTCAATTACTCTCTGCAGGTGAGTAGGCCAAGTGTTCATGATGCAGTTGCGGAAGCTGTGTCCGGGGATGAGGCCCATTTGGTACTCCACCTCTGACTCCAGATTGGCAAGCCCATTGAATCTCCTCCCTTTCAGTGTTCTTTTCAATGAAGGGAAGAACCAAAAGTCGCTCGGAGCCAGGTCTGGGGAGTAGGGGGGTGCGGAACAAGAGTGATGTTTGTTCTCTGCAGGAAAGTGTGGGTGATGTCCACACGATGCGCCGGAGCATTATCCATGTGCAGCAGGATCCTGTTGTTTGCAAACATGTGCTGCCTCCTGCGCCTCAAGGAGAGTCTCATCCTGTGCAAAATCCACACAAAGACATGTCTGTCCACTGTCTCTGGATGCCTCACAAACTCATGGTACACCAGGCCTCTTTTGTCAAAGAAGCTCACAAGCATTGACTTGACAGTTAACTGTGCCCTGATCGCCTTCTGCGGGCGTGCTGCACCCACAGGCAGCCACTGAGATGATTTGCCTTTAGGCTCTGGGTCATAGCAATAAACCCAAGATTTGTCCATTGTAATGACGTTGTCAAAGAAGCCTTCTGGATCTCTTTGGATGTGCCTCAAGATCAGTTCAGAACACACAATTCACTGCATTCGGTGTGCAGCAGTAAGAAGGTGTGGCACAAACTTTGCACATTTCCTCCTCAAGCCCAAGTCATGGTAGATGATCCTGTGAGTGATGCTGGGGTGCAAATCCATGTGCTCAGCCACCTCCCTGACAGTCAGGCACCTGTCTGCCTCCACAGTCCTCCTGACATGGCGGATAGTCCGAGGGTTTCTGGTACTCTTGGGTTTGGGTGCGCATGGCAAGTCAACGACCTCCCTGCGTCCAGCTGTGAAAGATGCAAACCACCACTGGATCTGCCTCTCACTCAGGGGTGGGGTGTAAGCCACTTGGATCCCATGTATTGTCTCTGCCACTGTCAGACCTATCTTCACACAAAAATGTATGGCAATCCTCTGCTGCAGGCACCAGTCCAGGTGGATGACACGCCTCGGCATTTTGCACACAATGAACAACCTTCTGCATGTCTGAACTCCAAGCAAATGTCGAGAGTATGCCAACTTTGGCACTGCTGAACGCAATTGACCCGTGGCAGACTGGTCAAGCACTGTCTGGCATGCCAACATGCCGATCATGACCAGCGCAGACCGGCGGCAGAAAGGAGACAAGCCTCGTAGTGGTGAGTACGCTTTTGTCACTCCACAGTAAAGTAGCTGAGCTGGTTTGCTCCTGCTGGTATATTTTCAACCAAACAAGCAAGTTGGTTTCAGGGAAACCAATTGATTGATATTTTTGCAAATTTTCAAGTTCTTGTGTCGGTTCAAATCTGAGGCTGAGACGCGGGCTCGTTGATCTTTGACCCCTTGTTTTGTGCGAAGTCACTCCTATTCTGTGCAACAAGTTGGAGAGAGGTGCTTTTCTGACAAGTCAAAATCACGGACAAACAGAATTCATAAGGTTCTTTGGGGACGTTGTGCAATCTCGTATCTGTGCGTGACTTACCACGGTGACAAACACGCGCGCGCGGAGTCGGTCCTCTCAACCCTGGTTGCGCTTGCCGCACGCGTGCACATGTACGTAGTCAATCTAATCTTTCTTTGCTTGACACATTTTTCTTCAACGTCCCCCTTGTACACACAAGTGCTCTTTCCTAGATAGCAGCGAACGAGGGAAGATGGCGGCCGGTCCGACCCGATGGGGTATCGTCAGCGCTGGACTTATCAGCAGCGACTTTGTGAAGGCGATCCAGGGTCTGCCGACCGACGAGCATCGGGTGAGAGTCACCTCGGGCGCACGAGTGGTGGTTATTGACTGTGTCCCTGCTCCTGCGATGAGTCCCAGTGACTCGCCTCTGCACATGCAACGCAGGTTGTCGCGGTCGGAGCCAGGAAACTCGCTGACGCTGAAGCGTTTGCCAAGAAATTCAACATTCCAAAGGCGTATGGATCCTACGAAGAAGTGGCCAAAGATGGGGACGTTGGTGAGTACCAGCATGAATTTTGAAGTCCGTGCTACGGTGCAAGCAACTTGTAAAGAGTTTTGAATCAAGAACAATGGAAACAGCAGAAGGGTGGGGTGCTCTTTGATTTGGGCAGCCCCATTCACACAATCTTGGACCCTTCCGCCCCAACTGATTGAAACCAATTTGTTTCCCTTGCGACTTATCTCCAAGGGGGCCCCGAGGCCTGCGGCCACCTGACTCCGTGACGCAGACGCTGGCCCTTTGGACTCTCACTGCATGTCTGCTGAAGAAACTACTTTCACAGCGAAAGCCTCACAATCCACAATACGAGTAGTTGCCATTTATCCGGCTCTTCTTTCGCAGACGTCGTGTACATCGGGTGCATCCACCCGCGCCACCTGGACGTGACGACGCTGGTCCTGAACCTGGGGAAGCCCGTTCTGTGCGAGAAGCCGCTGGGGATGAACCAGGCCGAGGTGAAGCGCATGACGGAGCTCGCCAAGGAGAAGGGCCTCTTCCTCATGGAGGTGCGTTCGCTGCAGGAGTCGTCCGACGACACAATTTAACTTTGAACTCTCGTCTCTCTCTCTCTCTCTCTCTCTCTCTCTCTCTCTCTCTCTCGTCTCTATGTTCTAAGTGTCGGGGCCTAGGCCAAGCCAAAGCCCTTGGTTCCCCTGGATCCACCCCTGTCAGATTCATCTGTTCGTTCTCACAGGCTTTGTGGACTCGCTTCTTCCCTGTCTACTATCGCCTGAGAGAAGAACTCAAAAACAAGTCCGTGGGCAAAGCCAACTTCGTCTCCGTGTCGTTCGGGGGGAACATCCAGGGTCTGCCGAGACTCAGTCAAAAGGCCTTGGGAGGAGGGTGCGTCCTGGATCTTGGCGTCTACGTCATCCAGTTGGCTCTGCTCGTTTTCGACCACGAAGAGCCTGAGAGGATAGTTGCATCGGGAATTCTGAACGAAGAGGGTGAGTCCAAGAGCACAGCCAGGAATGAGATCGTGACATCCTGACCGCGCCAACTGCAGGGGGTTGTTTGTTCACCGAAAAGGATTGTCCTGATCAGTTATTCTTCAGGTGTGGATTGGTTCGACTCGATCACCATGTACTTCAAGGACAAGAGAGTCGCCCAGCTGAACTTGCACATGGAGTCGCACGTCAACTGCCACGCCCTGATTTCCGGGGACCAGGGCAAAATCGAGGTGAGGTGTCACGTGGGTGGATCCTTGATCTGCAAAGGCCGATCCACGCGGAGCGGATAGAGACCACAAATGGAAAGAGAATCCATTCGAATCTTCAAGAGATTTTGTCATGTTCTAAATTTCCCAAACGTGTTGAGCCTTTGTCTTTTCAATGCCTCGAGCAGATCCCGAAATTCTGGTGTCCAGAAAAGATTGTGACACCGGACAACAAGGAGCATACCTTCCCGGTGCCAGTTATTGAAGACGCGAACTACGCCAGCACCAGCACCGGAGGCTTTCGGTACGAGGCGCAGGCTGTGCGAGAATGCCTCCTCAAAGGCAAGTGCTCTCAGCATCTTCTGAATCGCAGCGGCATGCAGAAGCCGCGTCTTGTCAAGGGGCATCTGACCCCCTGGACCGTGGGTTGAGAATCTGCCAAAGGGGACCAATCCCTGGGGATGGGGACTTGCACTTGGTCTTTTGCTGGTAAACATGAACAATTTTGTGCAAAAATATTTTTTCTGGCCACCACAGGCCGGCCTCGCGGTTCCCTCAACTAAACAATTGAATCCACTCTTACTCTACCTGAAAAAGCAAAGTTGAAGATACCGCTGTTTGGTCAGCAATGTCACCAACGGTCGATGCACGACTGTCGCCCGAAGGTGCATTAATGAGTCCAAGGGCCTAAATTTGGTCCTTTGTGTTGGAATATTTGAGTTCGAAGCGTTTGCACCCCCTTCTCTTGACCAGATCATGGGTCTGCCACCAACACATGTGCAAAATCCAAGTGTTCACGGGGTGACGAATTTCCAAGGCTCGGGCGCCACAATGCTGTTCTGTGTTGCAGGAAAACTGGAGCACGAGCTGCACCCCCACTCGGCGTCGCTGCTCATCGCAAAATGCATGGACGAGGTTCTGAAGCAAGTCGGCGTCTCCTACGAGTGACGCTCACACGCACAGCGCGCTCCTCAAGTCATCAACGGTTCGATTCCCTGACTACCTATCTTTCTCGAACAAAGGTCTTTCAAGATCCAAATGGATTCTCAAATCCCGGCCTTCTTGGGAATCCCAGGGGAACCTGACACCTTGACCCCCTCCTGGCAAAAGTTTTTTCCCTCACACTTTTTCGTTGCAGGTGCAATTTGTTCGTTTGTCCAGTTTGGCTCCCTCTGACGTCAGTCCTAACACGCTGGAGCATGACCCCACGCACAGTTCGCAGGCTCATCCCCGTTGGAGTGTTGTTGGCAATTCTAACCATATATCAAGCTGTTTCTTTGCGTGCTTAACCAGAATAAACGAACTTGAGCAAGAAACACAAGCGCCATTTTGCTCCTTGTCGTTCGAGTTGAAGTGAATGAGCGTCCATGGTATCGACCTGCACCAGAGCCTCGTGCGACTGACGAAGCACCAGAAAAGTGATGAATTTGTTGCCTGGAGTTCGCGACATGTTCCTTTCAGTGGAAGCTCCAGGGCTTGGACAGTGGGGCTTGAGGTTGCAAATAGAGAGTGAAAGATCAATCGGCTTTTTCGGATTTTCCGCGGCAGCAACACGACCCCTGAACTTTACCTCGGAACTATGACCAGGGCAGGAGAGTCCGGACCTCAAGGTCCAAAACCGGAGGGGGGGGGCAACTTTGATTCAGGCGGTCACGGACCCCAACTTCAGGGAGAAATCTAAAGACCCAGCAATATCTAATGGAGGCAATTTCCAGGGTTGGGGGCCCCTGGATCTCTCGGTACAGGTCAGTAAGTCATCGCTCCATCGCACACCGCTGCATGCATGCCGTGTGAAGCCATTTATCATCGCGGTTCTGGGTCAAGTGTGCACACCATTCACCATGAGTACTCACCATTCACCATTCAAGTGTGCACACCAATTATAAAGCTTTAACTCTCGGACTCGCATCTCGAGCATGGCGACAAAATGGGGCATCGTGACGGCAGGGAAAATCAGCCATGACTTCACGACAGCGATTCAGCTGCTGCCGAAGGACGAACATCAGGTGCGTGCGCGCGCGTGTGTGCGTGTGTGTGCGTGCGTGTGCTTTTGTTGTTTGCGTACCAACGTAGTCTGTGCAATCGGACACGCGTGTGTGTGCATGATGGTTGCATTGCCATAGTATCTTCATGCAGTTGAAGTTGGCCAAAACCGCCTCCCGGTCGATCCGCAGGTTGCATGGTCCTTCGCAAACACACCTCGAGAAACGAGAACATTTATTCACGTCCCGGTTTCCTGGTACCCCAGGGGCCTGCCCCCTTGATGCCTGCAAAGTTTTCGATGTTGAAGTTCGGGCCTCTCCAAAAACTCATCAGACCCTGGAATCCCCCCTGCAGGACTTGAACATGCTCGCCAGGTGGTGGCGGTTGCGGCTCGAGAGCTGTCGAACGCGCAGACGTTCGCCAAAAGGTTTCACGTGCCGGCAGCGTACGGGTCCTACCTGGAGCTGGCCCAGGACCCCAACGTTGGTAATGCAATCTGTCAGTTCAACTGAAAAGACTCCAAGAAAAACAATGGTCAGATGTTGAAACCTTGACCAAGAGGCATTCCATACAAACGTCCACAACTGAAGTGCAAAACATGTCGCAACGGCAAACCTGGCAAGGCCGCGCATGCAATTTGAACGCACACCATGCATTGACACCCATTCAAAGTTGTGTTGTGGTTTGTTTCGCCTGCAGAGATTGCGTACATCGGCTCCATTCATCCGATGCACTACGAGCTCACTCTGCTGATGCTGAACCACGGGAAGCACGTGCTCTGCGAGAAGCCGCTGGCGATGAGCGAGAGGCAGGCGCGGGCCATGGTCGAGCTCGCCAAGGAAAAGGGCCTCTTCCTTCTGGAGGTGAAAGCGCATGACACTTCTCTGGGATGCTTCAGGGGCGAATCCAGAGCTTGAAGGGCCTGGACCCTGCGATCCCCAAAATTTGGGCCATTGTCGATTTTGCTTTCAAGCTTGCAGGTCGAAACCAGGCCTTCCCCGCGGTGCCCATCCTCACCAGTTCCTGGAGCTGCCCCTGATCGAAGGCAATTCACATGCAAAAATCGTTCCTCTGCAGGGAATCTGGAGCCGGTTCTTCCCGGTGTACGACCAGCTGCGAGCAGACCTGAAAGCGAATGCGTACGGGAATGTCCAGTTCCTCAGCATCAATTTCGGGGCTCTGCTCTGGAACAAAGCCCCTCGCGTCATGGAGAACGTGCACGGTGGAGGGAGCCTGTTCACGCTGGGAGTTTATCCCATTCAACTGGCCTTGCTGATCTTCAACGAAGAGCCGGAGAGAATCGAGGCTGACGCCGTTATTGCTCAACCCAACAGTACGCAGAACAAGGAGAGCCCCAGGGACTTGGAACCGAGCCTCCCTTATCCCTGGAGGCAAAACGTTGTGTCAAATTTGAAAGTTTGGTTTTTTCTCCCCAACGGCACAACCCCGGATCCTGGTCGTGCATGTGCCCCGTCTGAAGCCGTTCTGCGTGCGCGCCCTTTCACACTGGGGAGGCACTGCACTTGACGCAAAAACATTCGCATTTTCTTTCTTGTGTCACACTTGCTCAGAAGAAGAAACAAAGTGGATCTACTTTTGCGGATCCAGAGTCCTTGGGGCTGAGCATCACTTTGAACCGGAAACGCAAAATGTTTTTCTTCTTTAGAGAACAATTTTCAAGGTTGCGAGGTTTTGGCCCCTCTTCAAGGACTTTGCCTCCCTGAACTCAATCCTGGTTGCGATGGAGGAACTCGTGTCTTGTTGAGCCAAACCAATACTTGCAGATGTGGACAAATTTTGCGCGGTTACGATGCATTTCTCCGGAGACAGAGTCGCTCAGTTCAACCTCCATCTTGATTCGTTCTTCGACAACAAGGCGCTGATCTTCTGCGAGAAGGGAACGGTTGAGGTAGGTGCTTCCTGGGGTCGACCGAGGGGATTAGGGGTCCACGTTTGCTCCCCAACCCTTGAAATAATATGGAACCCTCCCCCTCACCAGCACAAGGTTCCTTCCCTGGCACGATTGGTTCGAATTTGTGTTGCGACTCTTCTGGGTTGTTCGGTGCACGGAGAACATCATTGAAAACTCCGCCCTTGCAAGAGCTAATTGTTTCAGATTCCCGATTTCTGGGCTCCGAAGCAGCTCGTCACTCCGGAGCAGTCGTTCGAGTTCCCGACCCCAGAACCGGAGAGCGGGAAACCCTTCAATCTGCCCCACAGTGTCGGCTTCGTCTACCAGATCCAGGGCGTCAGGAAGGCTCTGCTCCACGGTGAGTCTCTCGAGAAAAGGCGTGTGCGCAACTTGCATGCCCGCGTCTACAGCCGTTCCCATGGAGGCCGTGTTTGTACGCGGGGTGCACGGAGCATGAAAACGAAATCTCGAGATAAACTCGCTTGTTTCATTGACGAGCCTTGAAAACAGTGCACTCACTCCGCCCATGAGAGGTCTTGCTGTTTGTGGAGTGACCCAACCGGGCAAGGATCCAGAGGCCTTGCAAAATTGGACAGAATGAGCTCAATACTCCATGCAAGTCGTTGTTTGTTGCAGGGGAGAAAGAAAGCGAACTGTTTCCGCATTCAGAAACGATGAGGATGGCAAAAATACTGGACGAAATCAGGAAGAAGATCGGCCTTGTGTATGACGCAGACAATGAGAAATAATTTTTGAGCTTCTGGAAACAAGCGATGATGGAAAACGAGAACAGAGAAACAATCTGTGCAGTCCATTGCAATGCGTGTGTGGAAACTGAAATTTGTCTGCAAAAGGATGAGAAGAATAAACATGAAACTTCACTTCACAGTATGTTCTTCATTCAACTGATTGCACCTGCATGCAGGTGTGCATTTATTTCGAGAGGTGGATCCTAAGTTTTCATGCCGCCCCTCTTTTTGTGCAGTTGATCGAAATGTTTTCATTTTGGCGTGTCACTTTTTTGAAAATTGAAATGAGCCTTCACTCAATCTTGGATCCAGAACGCCTGGTGTGTTCTTGTATTGTGGCTTTTGCAACCGACACACCGTTCGGTACACTATTTCGTGCGCTGCATTTGTGGAAAGTAGATATCGCCATGGTATCAGTTTGTGCTCCAAAAACTGCCAAACATGTACAAGCGGGTTAGTGGGCGTGTATAGATCTCGAGTGTTTGCTGCATGAGCGCGCGGAGTTGGAAACATTGCAGTCTTCACGTGCAACAGAAACCTGGACATGGAGAGGCAGATCCGGTGGGGAATCGTCGGTTCCGGCAGAATCAGCACGGACTTCGTCATGTGTATCCAGATGCTTCCGCCAGAGGAAAACAAAGTGAGTGTCCCAGCGAACAATCACCAAGTTCCTCAACTGTCAAGGGACCTTCAGCAGACATGCAGCCAAACGGGTTGGTGTGCAGATTCGGCCCAAAGGCTTTGCGGTCACCATTGAAAGGAATGGGGAGAGGGGGGGGGCAAATGACAGGGATCAGGCAGGCCAAGGCCCGGGCTCTAGAAGAACAGATTTGCTGGACACACAATTGTTTATCAATAATTCTTGCAGGCTGTTTTTACACCCAACATCTGCAAAACTTGGGCCGTTTGTTCCTTCCATTCTTTGAGGTGACGGTCGTGGTCGACAGAAACGTTGAAGATGCAAAGAAGTTTGCGGAGAAGTTCAGCATTGAGAAGTGCAGTGATTCCTTCACCGACATCAGCGAGAATCCAGAGATAGGTTTGTCACTTCAAACAACACACAGACAAGATGAGATTCAGCAAAGCAATCTTGTCTTGGTTTGACATTTTTCAGACATTGTTTACATTGGAACAATCCACCCGTGCCATTTTGAGCATGCCAAAATGATGCTTCAAGCCGGTAGAAATGTGCTGTGCGAGAAACCAATGACTCTAAATCACAGAGATACAAAGGAATTGATTGATTTAGCAAAGGAGAAGAATATCTTCTTCATGGAAGTGAGTACAAAAAAGCAGTTTTTCAAAGGAACCTGTGCCAGCAGAAAACTTTGAATGTGAACATCGCATTTTCCTTTGCAGGGACTATGGAGCAGGTTCTATCCAGTGTACTACAAACTCAGAGAAGAACTTGCTGCAGGAACCATCGGGGATGTGGAGTACCTCAGCACTCACTTTGGATACCCACTGAAAAACAACCTCAGATCTACAGAACTGAACTTGGGTGGAGGAGCATTGATGGACCTTGGGCTCTATGGCATGTCAATGGCTCTGCAAGTCTTCAAGGAAGAGCCCAAGAGAATTGTAGCGAGTGCTGCCATGAAAAATGGTTTCAACAATTTTCTTATTCATTTTCTCAAATAAAGAATCCACAGGGCCTGTCATGGGGACCGACCCAGACTCAATGCCCTGATCCTCTTTGATTTTGACATTTCTGCATTCCAAAATTCAGAAGCAAATGGTTTTTCGTTGAAATTGTCACCCCACCTGAGTTGGACCCCAGTCAAGATCCTGGTCCACTAAAGATCTGCTTTGTTCCAGGCGTTTTCTGCTGTGATGAAAATGCAATATTTCTTGTTTACACTGAGGGTTTTTCAGTGTTCTTGTCAATTTTGCGCAGGTGTTGACTATGCATCTTCAGTGACTCTGTACTTCAGCAACAACAGAGTTGCTCAGATCAACAATCACACCGGAGTAATGACCCACAACAACACCAACATTGCTGGGACCAATGGAAAAATTGAGGTTTGTTCAAACAGCCATTGCAATGGTCCTCCTTCACACGCGCAAAGGTTGTTCCTCCAAATAATATCTCTTTGGTAACTCGCTTTCTGAAAGAGAGCAGTGACACCCTGCAGTGCAAAAATTGCTTTCAATCCACACTGCGCCTTTGGGCAGGTGTGGTGCATTTCGACAAACCGCACAGAGCCCTTCAGGGTCACAGCCCGAAGCTTGTGCACTTTGAAAACAACGTGCTGTTTTCTTGCAGGTGATCCAGATGTGGTGCCCAACAGACATTGTGGTGAATGGAGAAAGGCATCACTTCGCTCTGCCTGAGCCACCGTTCAAACCAATCTATCCCAATGGCCAGGGAATGACGTACGAAGTGCAGGAGGTGCGACAGTGTCTGCTGAAAGGTACACGCGCTACCTATGGAGCAGATCTAGTTCCAGGGCTCCTACCAAATGTTGAAAAAATGTGCACCCTGTTATTTTTGTGTTCTATCTTTCAAGTTCGGAATCGAAATCCACTGAACCCTGCAATTGCGAGCCACGTCGAAATCCTGAATCTGCTCTTGAGTTGCTTCGAAGGCTCCAGGAAAAAACTCCATCACAGTCGAAGCAATGTCTCTGCCATTTCAGGGCTCAAGGAACACCCACTGGCTCCACTGTCTGACAGCCTCAAGATCAGCCGAATGTTGGACGAAGCGAAGAAACAAATTGGTTTGGTTTACGAGGGCGACGCATGAACATTGCAGTGTGTTGAACCACAAAATCAATCAGAAGTTCACCAGTTCCTGCACGTGCAACTCAGTGACACACGCACTCTTGAATGTCAGGAGGCAGTGACTGTCACATAGTTTTGGTCATTTTTGACAATTATTCATTTTCTTCAAGTTCTTCTGTTGTTATCTTCGTTCACGTGTTGCACAAATAAACTGACTTTATTCCAAAAAAATTAAGGTCTTGATTATTCATTGTCTTCGAAGAGTGTTGGTGGACTGACTAAAACAGAACCACGGGGTCGGGGTCGCAGCGAACTGGCTTCAAAAAGGGTCATTCAGAAATTATCCGCATGGAGTGTGCCCGTGCCTAACTTGCGCTCGCTTTGGTGCCGTTTCTATTGTTGTAGATGTGTGTGTGTGTGTGTGTGTGTGTGTGTGTGTGTGTGTGTGTGTGTGTGTGTGATTCTTTACGGGGCGGATCCTTGGGGAATCCTGGATCTCCCCCCAAACTTCTGCTGGATCCGCCCTTGCAACCCAAGGTTGGGTCAGCGAGGTTCAGTGCTGTTAGTGCATATGTCCTTCGCATTCGTGAAAAAAGAACTGTACAAAAAGAGCGCAGATAAGATTACGAAGTTCAAACAGACCACTGCGCTCGAAACGTGTGCTTTTCTCCACAGCCAGTTCGTGTGCCAGAAAGTACGAACCTTCGATCAGATGACATAACTGTGTGAACTTGCGCTCCAAATTAGGATCATGATCGGACAAAAACATGAACAGAGAAGGTCCCAGTTGGAAAGCGTGACACACAGGTGATTCTCAGTGGAACTCGTGGCAGTGTTCGCAGCAGCAGGGCGTGATAGCACGGAGCCATGGGAGACGCGGCCGAGGCGCAACTTCAGTTCCTCCAGATCGTGGTCTCCAGGCCGGAATCTCAACCACTCACTTCAACGATCCCCACCGGAAGTGGACAGCCTGGTTCCGGAAATGAACAGCCTGGTTCCGGAAATGAACAGCCTGGTTCCAGAAGTGAGCCTTGTTCCGGTCTCGTATTCATTGTGCGCGTGCGCATTGCTGCTTCACGTTGGATTCACAGACATGCGGCAGAGCTGAGACGCTTCCTCTTTGGGCTCGCACTCATCGGATACTTTGTATACTTTGGAGTGGCTGTGAACTACAGTTTTGAAGGATCTCTTGCACTCGTTGTTTTGACTGCTCTGGCTCTCGTGCTTTTGACCTACAAATTCGTCAGGGACAGGTGGGGAAAACGTGTGTCTCAGCAACTTTTCCGCCCAATCTTCAGATGTTGGGACAACCAGTGGAACAAAACCAAATGGTTGGTATTTCAAGTTCTCTGCTTCCATCGTGTCGCCTTGATATCCCTTTCAGTTACCCGTGTGAGGAAATTCAGTCCTTTTTCGAGGTGGCGCCAGGGTTTGGTTGGGGACCAAAACACCAACACACACTAGCACACACGCACACACATGACCGCCGTCTCGCCTTTCTTCCAGGATATTGTACCCGGTGCTCACGTCACTCATCGTGCTTTACTTCGGGGTGACAGTGATCAGTTCATGGAGGCAAGTGCGATCACTCGTGACCCTCGTCGTTCTGTTCCTCATTCCACTCGCGACCTGCAAGCACCCCAACTCGGTGAGTCGAAGTGGTTTCCGGACACCAGAAAATGTGTCCAAGGCGGGTTTTCCCCTGTGTGACACGTTGGCTCTGTGTGCGTGAAAGCCGTGCATGGACTGTGAGAGAAGGGGCTCAGCGTGTGTGGCGTCATGCCAGCGGACACGGACATGGAGAACCTGAACTTCCTGTTCCCCAGAAGGTCATCCGCGCACGTTTTCTGTTGTGGTAGATCCAGTGGAGACCTGTGATGTGGGGACTGTGCATGCAGCTTGTGGTGGCTGTGCTCGTGCTGCGATGGAAGCCTGGATACGACGCCATGAAGTTCGCCTCTGACCAGCTCAACACGTTCCTGCTCTACTCACTGGAGGGCGCTGCCGTCGTGTTCGGGGACCCCTTCCTCTTCCTACACCCGTTCGTCGGCATTGTAAGGCGAAACGGTTTGCGTTCCGTCTTCAGTCCGTTTTCTTTCGTTTTTGTTTTGTTCCTGTCAAGCGCTGAGAGCACCCAGACTGAACACGACGTCGCGGATGAAGCGGCGAGCACCCACACACCCATGTCGCATCTCTGGAGCGCAGGAATTTCAGAACGACACAACCTTTGCTGTGTTTTTATTTTCTGTGCTTTATTTAGTCTTCTGTGCTTTCAGGTTGTTCCTTTGGTCATCTACATCGGAGCCGTGTTGGGGCTTTTCTACTATCTGGGCATCACGCAGCTGCTTCTGACCAAATTTGGGTGGCTCATGAGCAGGACTTTCCACACAACAGGAGTTGAATCTGTCAGCCTTGTCGCCAATCTCTTCTTCAGCGTGGTGCGTTCGTGCTGTCATTCCTTCAAGGGTGAATCCGGTGTTCGTCTCCGGGGACCCAGGCCCTGTGAGTCCCCTCCAAATATTGTCCCAATCTATTGAACGCCGCGGTCGCAAAAGGGGCATTCTTGCACGGGGCGTCCTTCGGATCGATCCTGTGTCAGCAGTGGTAAAAGGCTAAGGGCATGGCGGTTTCAGAGGTAAGGATCTTCCGATATCCCACTCCACTGAGACTTACCTGGAAGTGGGGCCGGCCCTTCAGGCAGGACCTGCCTGCCCTTGAGGTTGCTCGGTGGGCATACAAAGAGCCCACAATTTGGCAGGTCCAATCTGCCACTGTTCTTTCCTGGTGGAATTGTTCTCTTTGCTCCGTGGTTCTTGTCTTTCTGTCATTCGTTTGTGTTTCTTTTCAGGTTGAGATTATTCTGATCATCAAGCCTTACACGGCCCAGTTGACGCAGTCGGAGTTTCACACGGTACTCGTCGGGTCGCACGCATCCATCGCTGGCTTTGCCTACGCCATCTTCGTGTGGTTCGGGGTGAGCCCGCAGCACCTGCTGACCGCCGTCGTTCTCTCCGCTCCCGCAGCAGTCGCCATTGCCAAGCTCAACTTTCCTGAGGTGGAGGAGTCCTACTACAAAGACGAAAGTGTGATTCAGTTCAGCAAGAGGTACAGCTGTGCGTGGGCCGTGTTCATCTGTCGGAAGTTAGACGGGACGACCGGACTCCCGGGGGCCCCTGGAACCGACAGGAGCTCACGGGACCAAGATCCTTTGTCTAATCGTTCAACTTCGTTGCTCACAAGCAACCTCATCACCTCCAAGTTGCTCTGGGCAAGACCTTCGCTATCCTTGGGTCTTCAATTTCAAAAGAAGGGAGCCTCTTTTTCGTGAGTGCGACTCTGGATAATTGTGTTGACATTTTCAGCATGGACAACAGTGCGTTTGAGGCTGTGTACAGCGGCGCGCGGCAGGCCGGGAAGAGCGTCGGCGCGCTCGTGCTCATGGTCATCGCCTTCATCTCCCTCTACTACTTCTTCGATGCCACTCTGGCCTGGCTCGGCTCTCGGGTCGGCCTGGACACTTCACTATCCGTGAGCTGGCTTTGTCTTTTGCAGAGGAAAGTTGTTTCTTCAAAACAAGGTCGAATCAAGGAAGGGACCTTTCCCCTGCAGAACAAAATCCAGTTTACCCCCTCCTAATTTTCGCCACACATGCAAAATGTTCTCAAAACCACACAAAAATGCAGATCCCTCTTGGACCTGATGTGAATCCACCTGTGCAATCATAACCGGTAATTGCAACATTTGCACATTTTGCCTTTTTTCACGAGTATTCAATTGAATTTGTTGTTGCAGACGACGTTCTCGTACGTCTTCAGACCCCTGGCCTACATGCTGGGGGTGGACTGGGAGGAGTGCGACACTGTGGGGACCGTGCTGGGAATCAAACTGCTGCCAAATGAGATTCTGGGCTACCTGGAGCTCGGTGCTTTGCGAGTGAACGGAGAAATTTCAGTGCGTTGACTGTCTTCACCTTTTGCTTTCGCACTTATCACGCGTACACACACCAGAGTGGTCTTTGACAGGGCGGTGAAGGGGCTGTTCCAGAGTGTGACCGACCACAGGGGGAAGGGTCGGGTCCAGGTTGGCTGACTACCAACTGAGGTGGATCTAGGGTGCGGTCGGACAGGGGCAAAGTCTTTGGACGTCACATTTTCCCTTGGCATTCCAGGAAAGATCTGCAGCGTTGACAACCTACGCCATCTGCGGGTTCTCGAGCGTCGGGACACTGATGATGTTCATCGGAGTCTGGAGAACAGTGAACGCCGGCAGTGAAACCACCAAAGTGGCCACAGCCATCCCCAGAGTGTACATGAACACGAACGTCGCCTGCCTCATGACCGCCTGCATAGCCGGTGAGAATTTGCGTGTGTGGATTCAATCAGTTGTTGTAAGAGCAGAAGAGCGATCTGCAGCTTCAGTTGAAATCGACCCCTGGGGATCGGGTCCTTTGACTAAGTCCGGCATTCGCCTTGGATTGGGTCTCGCTCTTGCAGGGAAACACCTCCCTTGGGCTTCAACCACAATCAAAAAGAGAACCGAAAATCAAATCTATTTGTTCGGGGTCAGGGCAGAGGACCCCTTGATCTATGACAGAGGCATTGGTGACCACAGAATTGGTTTATCTTGCAGGAATACTCTACGACGAGGAAATTCTGTCTCGCATCGACTCGAACCCGCCTCCCTCCTGGAGTCTGGCCACTCTGCTCAATTCTCTGCCTTCGTACAAAACAATACTGAATTTGCTGCCAGGATACAATTTGTGAAGTATCAAGGGCGTTGTTGTTGTTGTTGATGGTCGCGTAGCCGGCCATCTAGGTGCCAGTAGCATTCATGTGTGCATCTGTCCACACTTTGGAATGTAACCACCCCCGTCCTAACAGACCCCACTTCCCCTGTGCCAGACCCCCCGCCGAGCGGCCGCGCCCCCGGCGGCACGCCAGGCCCCGGGCGCCCGCGCGGGGGGCGGCGGCGGGGGGGCGCGGGGGGGGGGGGGG
>JAAUXT010099455.1_pt1 | contig 16001 bp, 19 predicted proteins | sample 7278171 | NCBI WGS metagenome assembly JAAUXT01 (sample SAMN14350112, study PRJNA611818) | marine sediment metagenome | isolation source: surface marine sediment (1.8m) | place: French Polynesia: Moorea | collected 2018-08 | reverse complement strand
GCAAATCACGAGCCGTAATTAAAACACAAAACCCTAGACATCTAATCAACAGCAATTATTATCACGAGTTCAATCAACCGGATAGAGAAAATTGAGCAAACATCAGCGTGCACCCGGAGGAGAAACACAATTGCTGCGAGAATCCAAGTCACCATAAATTTCTGCTGTCCACATGACACACCAGCTGTGAAAACAGAACCACCGCTTGACAGATGGCAGCACTGTGTACTAAATAAAGCAAGAGATTCGCGCCACCGGGCCAGTCTCACCCGAGATACCAACCAGTATGTTTGTGATATCACTACAGACCACACCTTTCAAGAAATTGTAGATGTTGCCCCATTTCCCAGCGTCGAACGGGTGAAGCTTTTCCAGACCCAAGAAGCCGATGTTGTACTCGGGGCTGTAGATAATCGGCCACTGTGTGGCACGAATGTCCTCATACAACTGCGTGTCACGGGGTCTGAAAGCAAAACACACGATTTTCGATCAAGGATCGTTTTGTCGATTTTTCAACGGTCATGAGGAAGAGACTTCATCCCGACCAATGCACTGGCTTCCTCTCAAAGAAACACAAAACACGTTTTGCAAAGCGTTCACTAACATACGTAAATTCTGCCAACAGAAAATATCAAGATCTACAAACAGGTTTGAGAGAAATAAATTCGTATTTATACCTCGGTTCATCTTCGGACTTTTCTTCCTCCGCCATGTTTGTTTTTGTCTGGTGCTGCCATCTGTGGTCGTGTGTCAGGCAAATGGTGTCAAATTTGAAAGTTTGATGTTGGAATATTTTGGCCGAAAACATCGACAAAGCGTCTTCTAGCTCTCCAAATATCGGGCCCACTTGTAGATAAGGATGTCTAGATATAAAAGTGAGTATAATTTTACTCGATTTGGGCTAAACGCCGTGGTGAAGCAGGCTTGAATGTGAAGCAAAATGAGCAATCTGTGTCCATTTCAGCTTCGCGCACCCCAGAAGTGCACAGCGCAAGAAGTAAGCTGGACGGAGTGCTGCAAACCTTGGTTCACAAGGTGGAGGACAGGTGAACCATCCAAACAGTTTACAAGAAAGCTTTCAATTTGTGATACAATTCTCAGTGTTCGTCGTACTGTGGATCTGGTTTGGGATTCTTCTTTGAAACTCAGTTTACCCTCCGTCGTCTTGCCCAATTTGTTGTTGCGGGGTGGCCAATGGGGGGACAACACACCTGCTCGCATTTTCCCTCAGCACACACCGAAGGGCGACACACCTACTCGCATTTTCCCTCAGCACACACCGCAGGGCGACTTGGCCTGATCTCCGTGGTGTTTGGTGTTGAGAGCCCCCCCCCCCAACCTTTCGTCTTGGGACGGGGGAATCTGTCATTCAGGTGAACTCGCCCCCGTCCCGTCCTTTGATGGCAAAGCAGGACATCCTCCAGAACAATATTTTACTTGGATGGAAATTGTCCAAAACATTTTACCACTCAAGAAAAATAAATTCTCAAGCCAAATTCATCCACTGAAAAACAGATTTCCACAAGATGACATTGAAAACGTTTACGTTTCAATATTTCAGTCCAACGAAGGAGGAGGAATCGGACGAGCCGGAAGCGCCTTTCAGGTGAATCACGTGATCCGTGTGCGCTGTGATTCAACGGCCAGGACCGTCATTTAGTATCCGGTTGTCCTCTGTGAATCACTGAGATCGACAAACGGCACAAACGTTTCATTTTCACTCTGAAATTTGCGTTCCATTTCTTTGTCTTTGTGTGAGATTTTGACGCTTTTTCAAGAACACTTTGAACTGTTCGCAACAAGCAAGTTTCGTTCCTCATGTCTTTCAGTGGAGCCGTTACCACTCCAACTAAACGGAGCTACCCCCACGGGAAGAAGTCGAGGAAGAAGCGAAAAGGAGCGAGCGACGCGGGAGATGAACTGGGACAGTATCATCGTAAGTTGAGGGGAACAGTCGACGGACACGGCACTGAGCAGGTCAAAACTTGCCATGTGAAACTTAAATTGATGGAAAGTAGGAAAAACTGTCACGTTCTTCACGCCCAAACTCTTGAGCAACAGGAGCCACTCCCAATGGGTCCAACACTGGGCCAGGAGGTCTCCACTGAGAGATGCATTGGGGGGAAGGGGGACAAACTGAGTGGCCCACCTTCATTTGTCACGTGAAAAGTACAAAATGTTGCGCTGCGGTACAAAATTCGAGGAATGAAACTTAGGGTCTGGGAGACCCGCCCAGTGGACCCAATGAGGCCATAAAGATAATCTCTCCATTGTTTCAGACACGTACGTCATGAAGCTGTTCGACCGCAGCGTGGACCTGGCGCAGTTCGGGGAGGCGACGCCGCTCTACCCGATCTGCCGCGCCTGGATGCGTAACCAGCCGCACAATCGTAACCTGGGCGCCTCGTCCGCGGTCGGTGACCCACGCTCCCACTCACCCAGTCCGCAGCACGGCTGCAGCGGCGTCGATGTGAGTTGTTCCCGATTCACGCCGTTTGTTGTGTCCACACGCGCTAACTGCTTGTGCATCAACGTGTGCAAAGTATTTATCACATTGGACGACAAGGTTGACCTGGAAAGCAGAGGCCTCTGCTGAAACATGCTCAGCACAACTGTGTACGGTACTCGTAAAGCACGACCCTCCCCCAAAAACAAATGCTGTGAAAAGCACTGCAAAGACAAAATACTTTCACGTTGGAAGAATTTTCACGACATTCCAAAAAGTCTTCAGAGGAGGTGAACTCATTCAACAAAGTGAAATTGGGATAATCTCACCACATCTCCCCGAGAAAAGGAAAAACATTTTCCGAAAATACATCGGACAACAAGCTGGTGATTTTGGTTGACTGGTCGCATCTCCACCTGAATACGTTCTTGTTGTCGTAGCGCGTGTGACACAACGTCCTGTTGCTGAAACTTTCGTACACGTGATTGGTGGAGCTGTGTCACCTTTGACAATTGTGTTTCATGTCAGGACGACGACCCAAGAAGCGTGCACGCGTTGCCTGGACCGACAGCGATCAAGATCGAAGGCGTGAAGCGGGACAACCTCCGCATCCCGTCACCCATCCCGAGCACCGACCATCCGCTGGACATTTACGCTGTGAGCACAAATGAAATCAGAATTCTCTCCTCCAGTTTGTGTCTGCTGCCAGTGCCATTTGGCACGGCGCATGTCCACCATCCAGGGGCAGACCCAAGTCCCTTGAGTGGGTCGATTCTCCGTCTACCAAATCCTGATTCGCCCCCGACACCGATGGGTGTGGCTGAAGCAGTTGGCCGTGATTCACTTCACCAGCCTTCTTGTTTGCTCAACTGAACACATTTGTAGACTGAAAAGCAATCTGCGACTCCTTCACTCGAGGTGCTCTTTGCACTGTTCAAATGTGTCCTTTGGTTTGCAGGACGCCTCCCTGGTTCCGCCTCCTGAGCAGCTGCTGCTTGGTCACATGACGCGGTGGAAACGCACCCGACAAGCGTAAGTATCCTGTGTTCCATTCCAGCGTCTCCGCTTGCCGTACAGCACCGTGTAGTGCACGAGACGCGACCGTGCACAAGATAGACTGCAACGTTTGTGCGCCCTTTCTTTTGATGCTCAGTTTCGGAGCAACAAAGTGCGTCTTGCACACGGAACTTTGCAGAATCCTTTGTGCCTTTTGGATTGATGCTCGTGAGCTCAGCTGAACAGTCTGCCTGAACATTCTTGCTGGTGCAACTTGTCTCCGTTGGCTGCGAGTACCTTTCCAGGGAACTGAAGCAATCGTCAACGTTTCTCTTTTCAACAGGTGGAAAGAGGCGGCGAGGCTGAACGAAGTTCGTTACGCCAAGAGCTTCACCATCCTCAGAAACATGTTCGAAAACAGCACGAACGGATGAAACACGAGAAATGGTCTCTTCGAAGCTTTTTATTTCCCATTTATATTTCCTGTCCCTTTTTGTTGGAGATTCTTATTCGCATGATGAATTGCTTGTTGTTCTTGATGTGGAAATGTCGATCCCGCAGATGTGGATGTCAATAAACTGTAGAATTGATCAGGCATGAAACTCGCTCGTCTTCTTCACAAGGCCACCGTGTTTGCTGAATGTTGACAGGACACGTGTACGCACCGAGAACACGTCAACTTTTGTTGCTGTCTTCCCAGCTGAACTTTGGAAATTTGGTGTGATCTGCAGCGAAAGAAGTGAACAATAAAAAGGCACAGTCGCGACACCAACAATTTTGTGTTTCTGCCTTCTTCAGCAAATTGCGCTTGTGGAACAGGGTGGTCTGGCTTACTTGGCACCTCCCAGGGCAGAGACGGTGTGTATAGGTGCTGTCCTCCCTCCACCTTCACCGTTTCCCCCGTGATAAACGACGCCGCTGGCGACAACAGAAAACACACGACGCCAGAGATCTGCAATAATTCGCCATAGATATTCATGAAACTTGGAAAGTGCAAGAGATTTGTTGAGTGGAGGCTTTCAAAGCGTGAGAGCGCAAGTTCGAACCTCTTCGGTTGTCCCAAGTCGTTTCGCTGGAATTCGCGGCACTTGCATTCCGAACACGTCCCACGAGCCGTAGTTCTTCGCCGCCGTGTCAGAGTAAATCGAACTTCCCTGAAAAAACACGCGTCCTGAGAAAAACCGTTTGCGTGCGTCACGAATCGCGTTGGTGGACGAACGCACACAACCCCTTCAGAATTGTCCTGTTTTGGCCCAGAAGACTCACTCACAAGCTGCCCTTGTTCAATTGTATCAGGAGTGATTTCAAACGTGTTTGGGGCAGTATTCAAACTTGTTTCAAAGGTGTACATGTATTGGGCAGTGTTCAAACGTGGCAAACATTTGTTGGCACCAGGAATCTTGCGGGGGGGGGGCAGTGAAATCTCACCGGAGCGACGCAGTTGACGCGCACGCCGGCCGGCGCCCACTCCAGAGCGAGGCTTTTCGTCAGGTTGTCGACGCCTGCTCGAGCCGCACCCGACGGACTGAAATGACAAGTCGTGGCGTCAAAACCGGGCTTATCACAGGACACGTCACGAAACACACACGTTCCTCACAAAATACAAAATGAATGTTTTTTCGATTCAATCTTAGCTACATTCTGACATGTCACAGCGACGTCAATCAACGTCATCGAAAGTCAGTGAAATTCCGAATTTGTGAAGTGGCTTGCCTCATGCTGGGAAATCCTTTGAACATGTCGACGATGATGTTCACAATGGAACCGCCGTGTTCCTTCATGTGCTGGTTGTACGCTACAAATTCAATGGACATTTTGGGTTATCATTGATGAATAATTGTAGCTGTAATCCCACACGGACTGAAATACACATGCGCCATCACAAATGGTGTGAATGAGCGGGTTGTGAGTGCACGAAAAATGGGAAAACAATATATAGACGGGGGGGGGGGGGAATCATCATGAAAATGAACAAATTCAGGATCCAATCAGTTTGAGGCTGGTTGCTCGAAATGGCTCAAGGCGACACTTGTCAAGCTTGTTGTGTTGACTGACCTTCTCTGGAGCAGAGGAACGTTCCCGTGAGGTTCGTCTCCACAACTGCGTTCCAACCCTTCAGCGAAATCTTTTCTGCGGGGGCCATGAACTGTCCCCCAGCGTTGTTCACCAGGAAGTCCACGGCACCAAACTCTGATACCGCCGTCGATATCATCTTCTCAATCTGCAAACATTTGAAATGTCGTTTGTTTGGAAAGTTTCAAAGAAAACCGTCGACCCAAAGCAAAGCAACGGTGGAGTGGGGGAGGTGATGAAAGATACTTCTTCTTCCTTCCTGATGTTGCATTGCGTCGTCTTCAGTTGTTCGGGGTCACTCAACAGAGATTTCATTCTGTTGATCGTGACCTGATGTTCGTCTATCTTCCTGGAAGCGACCAGCACTTTGCACCCTTCAAAGAAAAGTGTGTACGGAGGTGGTTCGGTTTTCTGGGAATTGTTGTGCACGCACACGCACACGCACACACACACACACACACACATGCATACAGTACGAGCGGTTATTTCTTCTGAATTTATTCGTCCAAGTGAATTCGAGTTTGTACACGTTGCACTCAAAACTTCTGGCAACCCTGCAGGCTACGAAACATCGCCCGATCACACGGCCCCTGAACCCGCAGGAAAGTCCTGTCAACTTCAAATTATGCAGCTATTACCCAGATGCAGCAGTTCTTGGGCGATTGCACATCCTATACCAGTTGCTCCGCCTGTAACAACAGCGGACTTTCCTTTGACAAGATCCGCTCGAAAAATACTGGACACTTTGGAAGCCATGTTTGCCAAGTAGTGCAGTTTCGAAAACGCAGTCGGAATACGTCGGTAGATAAAACCACCGTTCCCGCCTTTTGGAAGAAACAGCGGCGCCGACACGGCCGACACCACAGAACCACTGAAAGAGACCCTTTGTCCATTTTTGAGCTACAAATGTCAGTTTTTGAGCTTTGTTTTGAGGATCAACCAATCTCTGATAATATATTTTGGCAAATTGTGTGTGTGTGTGTGTGTGTGTGTGTGTGTGTGTGTGTGTGAGTGTGTGTGTGTGTGTGTGTGCATCCATCATATCGTGTCACCCAGGACCCAACAAGTGTGGTCTTGAAGTGCACACATTTACTCTGGGATGACCCAACCCTCGAAGACAAAAGTTTTGTCCCTTGAACAATGCTGTCAGTGAGGAGCCATGAATTCTGATTTTGTTGATCCCGGATCCAGGATCTGGTTCGGGGGCTCAACCCCTGGGCGGACCCAATTTCCATGTTGGACATTTTTACCTGTCAAAATGAAAAAAATGCACATGCGGAGTGAGGGGCAGCCCCTGGATCCGCGCACGAATGACTTTTGAAAATCGTGCTGAATACAGTCCACGAAATGGATGCCAAATTGCATTTCAATGAAGATTTGGGCAGCATCAGGTGCGTTCAAGCTGCTGTGAATCAATTCCATAAACGAGCTGAACACGCGGTGATACGTAATTCGTAGTCTGGTCGATCGGAACGAAGCCTCAAACTTATTTCTTTTTGTCAAGCAGACATTGAAAACCCTGCACGCAGCTGTGCCGTTGCGTTTGGTTTCGTTGCACAATTTGCCAGACTTTCACAGTCAGATTTGATCAGAAATTCAGCAGAACTTTTGAAACGATTCTGAAATCCTTCCTGGTTGTGCTTTTCGTGGCTTGCCTCCTGGGAAAGGTTGGCATCAACAACTTTGGTTCAACTCTCACTGAGCGACCAGGAAACTCACACTTAGTTTCAAGGCGCCGCAGCGTCATCCTGGAGTCACCAATGGGCGCGGCCTGCAGCGATGAGGGCGCCTCCAGTGGAGAACCGGAAGTCGGACCTGGAGCTGGACCGGAAGTGGGGCTTGCAGAGAGCGAGGATCGCACCGAGACGTGGAGGAACGAACTGCTGGACGGGGTTGACGAGGTCGAGGTCGGCAGGTTCCCCGGAAGACTACTCGTGTTCGGGGGGTCAGCAGAACCAGGTAAAAGTGCACAAACTTTTCATTAAATTGCTTCAAGTTGAAGCCAGAAGCCCACACGTATGGTTTTCTCTGGACCAGATCCTCAGAGGAAAGTACGGCCAGTGGGGCCCAAAGGGCCATGGACGCTGATCAGGGTTGAGTTCAGCGCCATCCCCAAATTTGGACCCTCGTGAGCTCAATCCTGTAGTTGAAGCAAAATAACTGCCCTCAGCTCAACACACGCCCGCTGACTTTGCAGTTGTGACGTACAGCCAGGCGACCAACACTCTGGTCGCGGCTGCGTCGCTCGGCCTCGGGAGACTGGTCGCCCTCTCGTGGGAAGGTCTCACTGACGACTTCCTCCATAGCGACCGGAAGCGGAATCTGCGGCTGCGACGCAACGTCATCGCCTGGACGACCAGGTCACCGGGAGACTCCGAGGATGTACGGGTCGTCGGCATTGACAAGATGCTTGAGTTCAGTGAAGTACTCCAGAGTGTTGGATCTGGCCCGGTGGTGCTGGTGTGGAAGGGGAAGTCGAGCAAGAGCGGAAGGTTCGTGGAGGAGCTGGAGGCGTGGGTGCGGAGGGGAGGCGCACTCGTGTGTGGACTCACTCCGTGGGCCCAGGCGTCCAAGGGAACGAACCTCGAGGACATTCCACTCTATCCCTTGTTGAAGGTAATGACCTTGCATTTTTCAACAAAAATCCTTTTCAGAAGAAGACAAAACTGAAATTCCTTTGCGCGGATCCAGGGGCCCTGGGTTCCGCCATCCAGACCCGCGGGGACAACCCCACTCAAAAGTGCCTTTCAGACCTAATGTTGTAATTTTCTCGCTTTTGCTTGGAAGTTTTCAAAATGGCCATTCATCAAGCGGGAGTTCTGTGCAATTTTGATTCTGTTGCAGGCAGCGGGGATCCTCCTGACCGGCGCCGCGGTGAGACCTCCCGTCACCTCGAGCAGGGTCCTGATGGCGGAGAACATGGCGCCGCGCAGCCACGTGCAGCTCCTCGTGAACACGTGTCTCGAGTCACGGGAGGGACTTCGGGAGAGCGGGGAGGACCTGGGTGAGAACAGCGTTCACTGCCAACTGCACGACAATCTCTCGCGCTTCCTGGATCAGGGTTTGATATCAGCCATGCAGGAGCCAACCCCTTCAGGGTCAACCTTTGGGCGCAAATTGACTTTTTTGTGAGGAGCCAAAGTCAACTTGAAAACAAAACACGGTTGAAACCTTCAGCGCAATGGACGATTTGGGGAAGAGGGGAGGACAGGAGAGTAGAGCCCTGCCCTCTGGATCTCAGAACCCCGTGTTAACCATTTTCAGCTCATGTGGTCAGCTTACTTCGCGAGGATGGTTCTCGGCTTCTGAAGGACGATCTGAAGAGAGTGATAGAGAGACATCGGGCCGAGGTCCACTTCGTGCCCACACGAGTCGAGCCGGTGGCCTCTCCGGAAGGGAAGGCCCTCACCTTCCTCTTCAGCCACCTGCTCTTCAACGGGTGGACAGAGAGCGCGATCGGACCAGGCTGCGAAAATTTCCCTGGTGCGTCTCGTGAAACGGTCAACATAGTCAAATCGTTGTCTGTGGCCGCAACCCGATGGTCGTCCTGGTGCGCAGGGCCGAAAGGGAAAATTGGTCATCCTGAGAGGTTGAATGGCCTGAAGAGGGCCTTGAATTTGAAGGGGGTTCTCATTGTGGAGGAGTGCGCAAACAAGGAATGCTGCAGATTCCTGGTGCTTTGCACTACCTGGATGGTCCCGCGAGAACGACCATGCGTCAAATTTATACGAATATCCAACCAAACGTTCTGTGAATTCCGGTGCACCACAGAGCCCAGGTCAACCTTCGCTTTGTTTGCAGACTCGAATCTTGAAGTCAAATTTTGCAGGTGTGATTCCTGCTGAAGACATCAGACCAGCGACTCGCACGGTGAAGCTCGTGTCCGGCGCGTTTGTCGATCTGCACCTGACGGGGCTGTACCTGCCTCCAGGACAGGAGATCACTCTCAAGGTGCTGCAGGAGAAAGCACCTGCGAAAGCAAAATGGAAGGTGTGTTTGTTGCAGGCTTTCTGCCAATCAAAAGGGAGCTCACTGGGATCTGGTGGTTTTGAAGCTTCTGCTGGCTCTGAATGATCTCCAAAGTTCCAAACATCCTGGTTCTTCTGCAGGTGGTTCTTGTTCCACAGGTTTTTTGTTTGTCAGGTTTTGAGTGTTCTACCGGTACTGAATGTTCTGGTTGATCGTAATCTTCAGGCTCTGGTTGTTCTGCAGGGTTCTGAGTGCATGCTCTGAAGGTTCTGAATGTTGTTTAGGTTCTGGTGGTTCTGTGTGTCCGACACGTTCTGTAGGCACCGAATTGTTGTGTGGGTTTGAATGTTCTGTGGGTTCTGAATGTTCTGCAGGTTCTCATTGGAGCGCACACGGATAAGATGTCAATCTCCTTTGAGAAGCCTCTGCGCAGATGGCCCAAACTGAGCGAGACCATCGTCCTGACAGAGGACCATGTCAAGTTCAGGTACTGGTACTTCATTGCTCGGCCGTCACGAATCGACAGATGTTTACTGTTTGTGTTTTCTCTTTCAAATAACTGCACAGATGGTGACGGGAGACCATTAATAGTTCTTTGATCCAAACTCTAGAAACACTCACACTGTCAGTGAAACTTCTGGAAATACTGTGAGTCGTCCGTGGTGGGACTGACACAAAACGACTAGCTGGTTATGAACCACAAGCCACAGGCGCAAAAGGAAAACTTTTTGAGGTTGAAGTTGGTGCCCCTGACCTCTCCCAACTTTTGAGTGTCCAAAGTCGGATGCCGGCCGAGAGCGAGGTTGCCCAAGGCCCGATCCTGGATGTACGAGAGGAGCCTGGTTTGGTCGTAACGTTCGGTCTGCTGGTTCCGGACCCAACAGTCCTCCTTTGACGTTGATCCCATTCACTACAGGCACCCGTTCGGAGGGCTGGTGATGTTCCTGAGTCCTGGGGTCGAGGGCAGCGAGCTGCACGTGGACCTACACAACGTGGTTCAGACTCCCGTGTGTGACCTGAGGAAGGAGAACCACCTGCAGGTCTGGAAGTACACCAGGGATGCTCCAGGTAACTGGGTTCAAAGGTCAACTGTCATCGAGGGTGGGCCAAAAGGGAACCGGTGGACCTGGGGACCCATGCCCCACAATGACTCGTTTATAAGAAGCATCCCTCTCTGGTTCTGCACCGCCTCTGTGCTTGAAGTTTCGAACACGAGGGGCATTGCTTTCCTGGGACCAGACCCTGGACCCATCCAGTTTGCAAATCATCACATGTCAAGCATTGCAAGGCCAGTATCTGTGAGAAAAGAGTGCGGCTGTCAGCTTCCAAGACAGCTGCTCGGATTGTTTTTCCCCACACCAGGACTGTGGGCCGAGCTGTCTGGTCGTCACATCTCCTTCGTGTACCCGCGCGACACGGTGAGAGGCGTCGACGACCCGACTCCGATCCTGCAGTACTGGGACACCGCTGTCAAACACATCTACGATCTGCGCGGCCGCTCCCTGCAGCAGACCAGACGGCAGGTCATCGTGTTTGACGAACAGCCTTCTCTTGGTCAGTTTTGGAACTGTTTGTCACTTACAGTTTTGTAGGTGAGTTTCTGAGGGCATTAAAGCAGAGAAATTGGATCGCACGCGCAGCATTGGCAGACGAACAGATAACTTCGTTCGGCCGTTGTTGGTTCCCGTCGAAGGGCAAACATACATACACACACACACGCGCCCACAGGCACACGCCCCCCCCCACACACACCGGTCGTTCTTCTTGCAGGGTTGATGCATTCTGGATACCCAATTGTTGGACAGTTGAAACTGGCCTTGCTGAAAGACGGACAACTGCCGCAGTACGTTTTCATTGTTCATCAACTTGTTCCTTTGCGTGTATTGTGCATTTCCTGAAAACACACCCGTGCAAGAGTGTTTTAATTCACAAGCTCACCGTCTAAGCTTTGTGTTGCTTTGGTGATGGTCTTCAAAAGGTGCCACAGCTCCCGAAGGGCATCGTACTGGCGGAATGCATGCCTGCGTGTCCCTTGATTCTACGACAGGCTGATGGGACTCACGGATTTGTCATTTGGTGGCAGTTGTGTGGCAGGAAAATCTGTGTGATATTGTGTGTGTGTACACGGGTGTGCTGCATTGCGTTTCGTTGAAAGGTATGGTTGAACACACACACACACACACACACACACACACACACACACGGGAACAGAGAGAGAGAGAGAGAGAGAGAGAGAGAGAGAGAGAGAGAGAGAGAGAGAGAGACAGACAGAGACAGAGACAGAGACAGAGACAGAGACAGAGACAGAGACAGAGACAGAGACAGAGACAGAGACAGAAAGACAGAAGTATGACAGGTCTTCCATTGCAGGTTCTTGAACCTGGAGCACATGGCCCAGGAGGCTCCGTGGGGCGTGTTGCACGAAGTGGGGCACAACATGCAGAACAGCTCATGGACATTCGAAGGTTCAGTGTACCATAACCTCTGGGCGGATCCATGTGGGGTGGGCCAGCGCCCAACCCACTGATCCGTGGAAAAAGAAATTTACCCTCTTCAATTTTGCACTGCAGGAACACAGAACCTTTCACTTCCCCACCCAGGGAGATTATTCCCCTTCAGAAATACCTCTGCGATCCTCGATGCACTGTCTGTTCTTTCGCCAGCTCTTGTCACTGCAAAACAATTGAATTTGTTGTGCGCCACTCAAGAACTACACAAATTTTATCCTGATGCAGGGACCAAGGAAGTGACATGCAACATCTTTGCCATGTACGCGACTGAAAAGGCTCTTGGTGAATCTGCGTGGACTATGGTTTTGGGTGAGCAGATGGTCGGCTTTTGTGCGTTCTCAGAGTTTATCTGCTTGTGTTCTAGTGGTCAAAGAGACGCACAAAATATTGTTCTTGTTTTCAGATTGGCCAGAGAACAAGCTCAAACAAGTGAGGAAGCACTTGGAAACTTCTCCGACCACGTACGCAAGCTGGAAGCGGAGTCCCTGGACAGGACTCGTCATGTACATGCAGCTCGCTCGGGATTTTGGATGGAAAGCGTTCGCAGAGGTATTACCGTTGTCAACGGTGATTTTCCCCTTGATTTGGGCGAGGACCATTGTCCATTGTGGCAATGCCAAACATGTGGGTGAACACGGTTTTTTCTCTCCAGTTCCCAAACCCTAAAAAATTCTTTGTCGCGAGGTGGTCTCTCGCATATGGTTCCAGAGATATCTGCGATCTCAAGTGCCACCTTTGGCTTTTGGTGAATTTGGACCTGACCCCAGATCATAGATCTTGTAAATTGGTCAAAACAACACAGAGCACGTGCCAGCCTGATCACTCACAAGCTGTTTGAGCCTGGGTGGTCGTCTGGCCAAAATACCCACAAAGGGAATTGAGGGTCACCTTGGCCAAAACATCTTGATCCTGTAGATGGAAGAGGTGACCAAGTGAAATACCTTCTTGTCTCAAGTTGGTGTTTTTGTAACTTTTTTTGTTATCAGGTGTGGGCATCGTCAGGATATCCACTGACCTCCTGCTTGGTTTGATCAAGCACTTGGAAGAGACCCCCTTGTTTTGTAGTTTGGTCATACTGTTCACTGTGAGGCCAGTGAATCACCTCTGTCCAACAGCTGATTGCCCATGTTCAGAGCTACATCCACCAGGAGTGCAACAGGTTATCCCACTTCATCAGAACAGGTGCAGGGTGAGCTGCTCTGTTCTGATGCACACTTGCTGCACATGCAGTGGGTATGTCACTTTGCCCTTTCTAACTTCAGGACGAGGCAGATTGGATGCGCGTCAGGTGCTCCTGAGGGTTCCGAATGTTGATTTGAGTGTGTTGCAAGTTGTGTTGAGGTGTCTCAGTGTGCGTGTGTATCTGTGTGGCTGTGTTTGGACATGTGGGCTTGGTGTGTGTGTGGAAACAAAAAGCGTCCATTTCACAATGCTTCTCATTCATGCCTCAAGCTTGCTTCTCATTCAATCGTTTGTTACGTGATGAGTTGTGTGCTGCAGGTGTTCCGGAGATACGAGTCTCTGCGCAGAGAAGACCTGCCGTCCACCAACCAGGCTCGGATCGACCTGTGGATGACCACGTTCAGCAATGTTGTCGCTCACAACCTGACCCCGCTCTTCTGCTTCTGGGGGCTCCCCCTCTCCGAGGACGCACAGAACGTCGTCGCAAGCCTCTCCGCCTACTTTCCTGGTACAGTTGTAAATTTCTCGCTGTGGCGACTGAAGGACAAGGACCCCAAACCTGGAGCCCTGGGGCAGGGTAAACTCTAAACCGTTGACATTTGAACCCCTTCTGAAGGTGAAGTTGTCGTCCCTGTGGCCCTTGAAAACATCACCCTTCACCTTGATCCTGGACCTTCGCTCGTGAGGGTCGGATGCCGGATGAGGATGAGGTCGGACCCCTCCCATGGGCTGCAGACTCCAATCCTGAGCACGCACGAGCGTTGTGCGAGCAACTCAACACTTCTTCTGTCTTTGTTTCAGCGGACATCATGACGGAGGAGTTTGGAGCCGCGCAGACCACAGCGGTTCTGGAGCAGTACCCGGATGCCGTCAGGATTCCACGCCCTGGCGTCGGTGCGCAGGCGTTCTCACCTCGCGAAGGATTGGTCACGGAGTCTGTCCACTCCGAACTCTGACGGGTCCAGCGGCCTCTGGGGCCTGGCCTCGCCTCGGCTGGGCGGGGCTCCGATGACCTCCCAGGACTCGTGGATATTTTTTGCGCCCCCTGCTGTGATGTTTTCTTTGAATTTTCGTGATTGAAGTTGGATCCCAGTGTTTGCCTTGCGCCAAACCCTTGACCTTGGAGTCCTGTCACACAGAGAAAAAGCTCTTTCACCACGGATTCAAAACGCAAACTTAGTCGTTGAGGCTTTTTTGGGGAAAAGCAGAGTCTGCTTCAGGTGCTGGTCTTTTGGGAAGACGACGAGTCACAAGTTTGTCCTGTTCATGTATCAGCCTCGCCTGTCCCTGTGAACGCCCATTGAATGAGAACTGCAATTCCACAGCTCATGACGATATTGAAATAAAGCACACACAAAATGTCCATGCTTTTCGCTTTTCTTTTGTTGCTTTGCAAACACAAACAACAACCCGCCAGGTTCAGCCAGCAGTAGGTCCAGGGGCTTTCCCTGGCATTGCAAAGATCTTTCTGTTGATATTCATCTGACGAAGAGCCGGTACCGCATCGCATCCAGCGTCAGGACCTCAACTCCAAATTTGCGCCAGCAGCACAAACGTGGGGTGGATATGATTTTTGCCGGGGGTCAGGGTCAGGGACCTGGGCCTCCTGAGATGCTGTGGGAGATGCGTGGCTTCCCTTGGGCATGCTGCTGATATGCAACATTCCACCTGTACACCTGCTTTGACGGAAACAACTGCGCCACCTGCTTTGCACTGGGTCATTAGAGAAACGTCCGCTGTTGTGCAGACACACGCACCAGTCAGATCTATCATCAATCTCGTATCAGCGAAAACTTCTGTGACAGACCTCGTGTTTGTGTTCTGCAGAATTTAATCAACAAAACACAAACGTATCTCCAGCGGATCCAGGGAACCCAGGGGGACTGGGTCCCCTGACCCCCCAATACATTTCGGACCCTGAATCTCTGGGTCACTGCTTTTTCCACAGCAAATTCCTTTGGAAATTGTTGCAACCCCCATCCCGGTTCAGTATCCGCAACGCAGACAATGTTCAGTTGTGAAGTAGAGGATAAATTTCACTGCTGTGCAGATGTGCGAAACAAACAAAAAGAGAACTATCTGTTTCTGGTTCAGCACAACTCCGACATGAATCCAGCGAAACGTGTTGAAGATTCAGAGGAGAAGACCCAGGATTTTCAGGACCACGGTGCTGCCTGGTTCCCTGTCACAGGTGAGTGATTTGTGAACCACACACGCAAGTAGGGACACATGTTCTCCGGATGTACAATACAATGGTGATCAGGAACTGCAGCTGGATGTGCGAACTAAAACTGACACACTGAATGTGTGATCGAAGTGGAACTTTACACTTGAACACTGTGCATGTTCAGTTTCACACCCTCTCACAATCACGTGTGAACGGGTGTGTGGAATTGGAAGTGAAAGTTGCAAATACAAAGCGGTGAAAGGTCGGACACGAGCTTCAAAGGCGTGCAGTCCTGTATATTTGGGTTTTCAGCTTCATTTGTCGAAAACTTCGCGTTCACGGGGACTGTGCAGTCCTCAGGCATCATCTACGTGGGTTTGCTGGAGCTGTTCGAAGCTGGGGAGGTCGTCACCAGTCTCATCCTCATGCTGCTCAGTCTGGTGTGCGCCTTTGCTTGTGAGTGTCTGTGACAACTTGAATTTCGTAAAGGTTTGCCCCACCGAGTTCACTGCACCAATAACTTGCTGTTGACCGTGAATGAACATTTTTGTTCTACTTACACCATTTTCAGTGTTTTCGCTCACTCACTCACTCACTCACTCACTCACTTACTCACTCACTCACTCACTCACTCACTCACTCACTCACTCACTCACTC